>JGI24707J26582_10003759_pt1 | contig 10783 bp, 8 predicted proteins | sample BioPla1DNA1_FD_26582 | JGI IMG/M metagenome (IMG submission 26582) | reverse complement strand
CTCGAGCGCCAGTTCTTTTTTTGTGCTTTGCCTCGCCCCGCCGCAGGCGGGGAGGGATGTGCGCTCTGCGCAAATCCCGGAGAGAGGGACACTCGGTTGGGATGTGCGCTCTGCGCAAATCCCTGAGAGAGAGGAATTCTGTCGTCGGATGTGGGAGCGTATGCGACCAAATCCTTGAGAGAGGGATTCTGTTAGTTCTGAGTATGTAGTATCGAGTATTGAGTAACTGAAGCTCCACTTCAAGCCTTTCGCTTGTAAGGGCCCCCACGGCGAGTGGCCAGGGATGTAGGAACGCGCGCATATTTCCAGAGAGCATATGAAAAATTAAATGGGGATGTACAGGCATAGTGTGCAGCCCCATATTGCTATTCCTATTGTGTTGGCTCTATACTTATATCCTATCATGGGGTTATTGTTCTAGTAAGACTCTTAACATATGCTAATTCAACCATTTCTTTAATATGCCGAACCATTTTCAACTAACGATCAAATCCGAAATACTCTTAACATATGCTAATTCAACCATTTCTTTAATATTGCTTCTTTTTGTTTTGGAATCTCAGCTATTTCATTTTCTAATGCCTCTATTTGCTTTTCAATTTTTTCTATTTGCGTTTCGATTTTTTCTTGCTCGAAAAGGGACGGAACATTTATTTCAATTGGATTTAAGTTCATTACAGAAAGTCCGGGTTGTGCTGCCCCTGTTGCGTATCGATTTAATTTCATAAACACAAGCTGGTAGTGCAACCAAATAGTATTTACATCATTTTTCGGATAAACAACCAAAGCATGCTCTGTGGCGTGAAATTTTCCGGAAACTAAATGAACGTTCCCACATAATGCACCTTGTCTGCCCACTAATGAATGTAATCCTTCGTTTGTATATGTTTTTGTGTACCCTCTTAATCCATTTCCACCATAGCAAGGATATAACCCCGATACATATTCATGAGAAATATCTCCTACTTTGACAAAAGTTCCTGCTTTGAATTCACATATTTCATCAAGTCTTTTTAGTTGTCCATTTTGACCTGCAAAATATGTTGACATTAAAGATTGCAGTTTTTGAATTTTCTCTCTTGTTTTTTCCTCTTTTTTCTCTAAAACCTCTATTTCTGAAACTATTTTTTGTTGAATATTTAGTGACGGAAGAGGGATTTTTATTTGAGCCAAATCTTCTGCATAAACGTGTGGCTGAGCCTGCCCTCTTTGTAGTGAATAAATAGTTTTTTGAATTGATTTCAAAAATTCAAAAATCAATTTTGTTGAAATTACATTTTCATTTTTAGAATTGATAGTATTACAATCGGAAGCAAAAATTGGATTGTTAAAATAATTTACAAAACCAGAATAAGCACCTGACGCACTTACTGTTATTATGTTTCCATCTCTGTTAGCCTCATTATGAAAATATGCAGGTTCTTGTCCTCCTGCAACAACAGGAATATTGCCCTCTACTGTTTTCGTTTTTGTTATTGATGTGCCTTTTCTTATATCTGCAATTTCAGACAACAATATTAATGAATCACTTTTCCAGATGAGTTCATAGTTTACTTTTTTTTTAGCCACAAGCGAAATATTTTTTTCAAACGTAATTCTATCGAAACTAAGCATATCCACTAAATTCTGATAGCTAACATTTTTCTGTAATATTTCGGGAATATCCAAGTCAAATTCTCCTTGAAATGCTTTATAAATATAGGTACTTGCCTTTTCGGGATTGTCAAATGTATCGGCATCGAACAGTTGTGTGCACTCGTCTATGAATTTTCCTCGCTGTATTGGATGTATTCCCTCGCTACCTCGACGGTTGCTAAACTCGTAGCCTAAGAAACGTTTCTCTTCCGATTTTTCACCTGTTTTTACAAGTACTAATTTTTGAGGATAGGTAAGAATAAAATAGAGTAGCTTTTCTTGCTCTAAGTCAAAAATTGCATTCCATTTCTCAATATCACTCTTAGCTTTTATTTTACTGTTGTATTCTTTAAAAATCTCGTGTTTTTTTACGGTTTCGTTGGGGTTTTTTTTGAGCAAAGTAATATAATCGTCAAAATTTAATCCCTCCCAAACGTATGACACATATTTGTGTGCAGGTTTTTCAATTCCATTAATTGTAACATCGTTCAGATTTGTGAAAAATCTTTTTACCGCCTCCTCAACATTAAAGGCATCGGCATTGTTTCGTCTTCGTAAAAACAGAGTAACAGTATTAGTTCCGGTAGCCATAAATGTATTAGATCCAAATTCGGTAATAGCCAGAATTTCAAAGTATTTCAAAATAATTTCGCGAGTTTGGGTATATATGCCTGCGTTGTTTAATATGCTGCTTGGCAATATAATACCTGCGACACCGCCATCTTTAAGCAGTTGCTTGGTTCGCTCGACGAATAGGCACTCTATTTCTGAACTTTGGTCGGTTAGACGACTATAAAGTTCAAAGGCTTTCAGCGCTTTTTCTTCCTCCATCATAGTGCCCCTGAATGCGGAAACCGAATATGGTGGATTTGAAATAACTATGTCAAACTGCTTATTATCTTGCGGATAAGTTTTGTCGGTCTCTTTTAGCAAATCTTTAAAATCTTTTGACGTTGCAAAATCTCCCAAACCGTCTCCGTGAATAACTTTTGCCAAGCCATCGCCGTGTAAGTAACAGCTTACCTTTGCAGTTTTTACCAAACGATAATCTTTTTCAATAGCATATACATACTGTTCTGCCCAATTAAACTGGTCTCCTTTCCAGCTTCTGAGGGCTCTTTTTGCTGTAGATGTAAGAAATTGATTTTCTTCGAGCGTATCAATATATTCCTGTATAGCTTCCATTACCTCCGTAACAAAGTGACCGCTTCCGGCAGCATAGTCAATAACATTTGGTAGCAAGTCGCTTTGATTTCCCTGCATAATTTTCTGTAAGGTTATTTCTCTAATAGGTAAGCTTTTAATGATATAGCGAGCTATGGGAACGGGCGTAAAGAACTGTCCGGACTCTTGTTTTAATCCGGTAGTTAAAAGCAATTCAAAAAAGTCACTCAAAAACTGCTGACGGTAATTATAGCGTATTTGGTAAACCTGCAAAAGCTCTACAACTTCTTTTACTACTTTGGCATTCTCCTCAAACGAAGCATCATCATACACCTCTTTTATGGCAAACTCGTTGTTCTTTTTAAGACGAATTTCGGTTAAAATTTCTTTGAATTTTTCTTTATATTGGTCTTCAACCTGCTGAAACTGCTTATCAAACTCTTCATCACTAACATCTGTAATACTTTTCTCTAACAATTCTCGCATTCCCCTATTATACAAGTCTGTCAGCCGTTTTTGGAAAGAGATGTGGTCGTCTTCTCCTTCTAGCCATTGGAAGTGAAGTTGTTCATCCTCGCTTCTATCTTCATCAATGATTTTACACAAGAAAAGTGTAAATATTTTATTAAAAGCATTAGGCTTATCCGACACAACATTGTGACGCAGGATTTCTAAGAAACGATTAAAAATAAAACTGCTATCTTTTTGTTTTAGAGCTTTTAAATCTCTCCTCGTTAATGCTTTACTTTGAAACTCGTATGGTCTGACCCAGTTGTCAAAAATACCGTTGGTTTTGGGAAGTTTATTCCAACGCTCGAAAAAGTCCTTTACGTTGCCAGTTTGTCTGTAATCTTCCTCGATTTTTACAATTATATTTTTGTATTCAATGCCTTTACTGTCTGATTTAGAAGTATATAGCATTAGAACATCTGCATTTTTATCTTGTTGAAAATAGGTAAAAAGTTGTCCGCCGTTCTTCTCTAATTTTTTCAGTTCTTTTTCATACTCTGTTCCCCAAGTTTTACATTCAATCATCAAATAAGCAGAACCATCGTCTTTAGTGACTAAAATATCTAATCGTCCACTGGTTCCGTGTCCTGTTTTCCAGGTTTTTTCCAAAGTTATGTTTTCGGGCTGATAACCTTTCTCCAAAAGTCTATCCACGCACTCTAAAACAACCCAGTTTTCAGCTTGTGAAAAGTTCTGTGTTGTTTTACTTTCATCTTTTATCTTATTTCCGTAGCAAATGCTTTCCTTTTCAAAGTCAATCTCAATGCCATAGCCATCTGCTTTAGAATATTTTTTCTGAAAAATATCCGAAGTATTTTCTTTAGGTAAAAAACCTAATACTTGTATGAGTTCCTTGTAGTTAGTCATGGTTAGAAATTTAATTTACCCTGCACGGAGTTGATGGCTTTATGGTATTCAAATTGTTGTTCTGCGAGTGTAAATACAGCGTCAGAACACTTGTATTTATAAGCTGCTTTTGCGGTCCTATCAGCAAAATACAAATCTTTTACTTTTTGATAGTCTATTTCAAAAGCATCAGCAAGTAGCTTAACTTTGTCAAAAGCTAAAGTCTTTTTATCGTTTTCGATACGGCTAACAAGTGGTGTATTTATCTTAATACGAGCACCTAATTCCGTTTGGCTCCATCCTTTCTTTTCTCGTTCCTTTTTTATGAATTTACCAAAACTTGTCATTTTTATGTTTTATCACAATTTGTTTTATCTTTTTAGGGCAAATTTAAAAAAAGAATTTTACAGAAACAAAATATTTTCATTGAATCAAAATATAACAGCAAATCCCTATGACTAAAATTGTTTGCTACATCTATAATTTTTTATATTTAACTTTGTGGAAGGTTGAATTTTATCATTTCGAGGATGCCCTTGATGTTTATTGGTATGTAACAACGGGGAAGGACAACCCAAAGAAGGAATGCATTGAAATGCTAAAAGACTATATTGGCATAATGAGACAATTGCCTAGATGGAATAAATAGACTTATTGGTATCAACTCATTGGTATAGGAATTTTCATATCTCCCTTTATCACTTGAGCCATATAGATGATTGGTAGGAAATAAATAAGTTTCCATATTCGCATTCGATATAAATGCGGATAGACGCATAAATATCGAACAGGATGGAGATAAAATGCTATTTATAACGATTTGTACGGTGCGGTTCCGATTATTGAGTTAGTGTTTGGTTCGATTTCCGAGTTGTGAGGGTGGAAGCTTGTATAAAAACTGAAGCTTCGCTTCAAGCCTTTCGCTTGCAAAGGTTCCCACGGTGAGTGGATAGCTATTCAAAAACCATATCGTTTAGTTCAACGAAATGGTTACTATTGGGTCAGGTGCCAACAGTCGAGAGTGTTAAAAAGATAGAAAATACTAACCAGCCCAAACAATTGAATCCACAAACGAAGAGTGGAAATAAGTGATTAGAATCTAAATCTACTTCTTAAATGCAAATTCCGATATTGATAATTTTTCTTTTTGCCTTATTAAGTCCCTAAATAAAAATGAGTAGTAAAGGGGGATATTTAAGAGTCCTTCGTCATATTCTAAATCTTTGAGAGAAAAACGAATGCTAAGTTCCGGATTATATTTTTGACGATATATTCTTAAACTAGGTGATTTTACTTGTTCTCCCGATTTTACTTCAATCGGATAAATTGCATTTTCATCTGAAATGATAAAATCAACCTCACTTTTCCCTTTGGGTTGATTTGGGATTTTTGTGTTATTTACCCAATAATATGTTTCTGTAAAGCCTATAGAACGCAATTGTTGTAACACAAAGTTTTCGGCAAAGGCGCCGCCAAAATTTGACCAAATATTATCATCGCCAATTACAACTGAGCTGGGTAAACCTGCCAACTGTCTGAGCATTCCAACGTCCAGAGCATAAATTTTAAAATCCGACTCATCAGCATAAAAAGAGAGAGGCAATTTATCACCGTGAGGGATGAGATTAACTTTGTAAATCAACCCTGCATCAATCAACCAGTCGAACGAAAAAGCATAGTCGCGCCCACGTGCAGAGGGTTCAATAGTCTTGTAAACGAACTTATGATTTTCCTTGGCAAATTGTCGTGGTACGCTTTGCCACAAATTGGCTATTCTTCGAGATTCCGTGTTGGTTGTGTGTTTGCTAAAGTCATCTTTATAGTCGGAAAGAATATTCTTTAGAATCATTTCTACAATGTCAATATTTTTACTTTCAATCCATGTGGATACGGCAGCCGGCATTCCACCTATAGCCAGATATTGTTGAAAAAGATCTTTGAAGCCGCTTGTGATTAACGGTCTTTTTAATGATTCGATTGCATTATGCGCTTGCTCAGTTTGCTCTTCCATGTTATTTGCCCAACAGAACTCCTCAAAGTCCATTGGATACAAACGTAATCTATTAACTTTCCCAACTGGAAATGATGTTCCGCTATGTAAAGCAATGCCAAGTAAACTGCCTGTTGCTACAACATAATATTCAGGCGCCTCTTCTGCAAAATATTTTAATGAAGTCAATGCACGAGGCACTTCTTGAATCTCATCAAATATTATCAAGGTGTCGTCTTGACTTATAGGAGTGTTGAACTTCAAGGCCAAATAATCAATAATCCGTTGAGGTTGAATATTGCCTTCAAATAAATCGATAAGCTCTGAATCGGCCTTTTCAAAATTCACATGCACTACCTTTTCAAAATATTTTTCTCCAAAAAGCGTTTTCAGAAGATAAGTTTTACCAACTTGTCTTGCTCCTTCTAAAAGTAGTGGCAAGCGTTTTTTGCGTTCTTTCCACTCAATTAGTTGTTCTAATAATTTTCGTTTCATAACTCTGTAATTCTATTTCAATTACAAAGATATGTAAATTTCCCACATTATTAGTGCTAAAAATGTGATTTTTCCCACATTTTTAGCACTAATGTTATAGTTCTGTCGCATTTGGGTTGTTTGTCAGTAGATACTAAGGAAATAAGTTGTCAAAAATTTCTTAAAGTAGTAAGTGGTATATTCTTAATTTGTTTTCGCATAAATAAGTGATTATAGTAGCATTAGACATATATTTGTTTATACGCAGAAATATCGAATAGACTATATGTTTTGAATTCATTTCACCCCTGCAATAAAACAAAAAACGGTCAAATATACCTATGCAATGATACAAAAATTGCCTGTTTTTGCCTATGCACTGAAACATTTTGTTTATATTTAATCAATATTCCCAAAGCCATTCAGGACGATTTTTTATGAAACAAATCTCTTATAAAAAAGGACTTCACATTAACAAACAACTCGACAAACATTGGTATAGAGTGTCGTATTGACAAAAGCAATCAGCGACCAAATCCATACTTGTACTATTTTTTTTGAAAAAAAATACTAAAAAAATTTTCATTTTTTCTTGCTGTTTTTTATTTTTGTAGTAATCTATGCTATTGTAGAGGCTTTCCGCCACGATTCTATTAGTTGTAAGTTCCTAAAAACAAACGGGCTGCAACCATCTCTATTACAATAGAGAAGTGCTACTGTATTACAAATAGCCACAAAATGATTATGACGAATCAAATTAAAACTTACACACTACACAATTATAAAACAATTCCGCAAATTGCCGCTCTTTCCGATGAAATGATTCAAGCAATAGAAGTTGTTGGGCGTGTGCTTCCTTTCAAAACAAACAACTATGTTATCGATAATCTTATTGATTGGACGCAAATTGAAAATGATCCGATGTTTACACTCACATTTCCGAGAAAAGAGATGCTTGAAAAAAACATTACAATGCGATAAAGAAATTACTGGAAAAGGGTGCGGATAAAGCTACACTCGATAAAAAGATACATGAGATCCGGATGGAGCTCAATCCAAATCCGGCCGGACAGGAACAAAATGTGCCGGAAATGAATAATGTTAAATTAAAAGGTATTCAGCATAAATATCCTGAAACGGTTTTGTTTTTTCCTAGTCAGGGACAAACTTGTCATGCATTCTGTTCATTTTGCTTCAGATGGCCACAATTTAGCAGAGTGTCCGATTATAAATTTGCGATGAGTGACCCAAATCTTTTAGCTCAATATTTGCTCCAGAACCCTCAAGTTACAGATGTCCTTTTTACGGGCGGCGATCCGATGACTATGAACACAAGCCTGCTTTCCAGCTACATAAATGTCTTATTAGAGCCTGAACTCAGGAGCGTTCACACTATTCGCATCGGAACTAAGGCTCTGAGTTACTGGCCATATCGATTTACAAGCGATACGGATAGTGACGAATTGATAAAATTGTTTGAGCGTATAGTAAAGTCAGGTAAAAATCTCTCTATTCAAGCTCATTTTACTCATCCCGCAGTCCGAAAGGCAATTAAAAAAATCCGATCCACCGGAGCACAGATTCGCACACAATCTCCATTGCTGAAGCATATTAACGATCATCCCAAAATATGGGCTGAAATGTGGAGGAAGCAGGTGGACCTGGGTTGTATTCCTTATTATATGTTTGTAGCACGCGATACCGGTTCAAAGCGATATTTCGAGCTTCCTTTGGCTAAATGTTGGAATATTTTTCGAAGTGCATATAGGCGGGTTAGCGGGGTTTGCAGGACTGTAAAAGGTCCAAGTATGAGTTGTGATCCGGGTAAAATTCAGGTGCTTGGCGTCCAACAAGTGAAAAGCGAGAAAGTATATGTACTTCGATTTTTACAAGGCCGAGATGCAAATTGGGTGGATATTCCCTTTTTTGCAAAATACGATCCGAGTGCAACATGGTTTGATCAGTTAGAGCCGGCTTTTGGTGAAGAAATATTCTTTTTTGAAGCAGGATAAAATACTTTCTAACGCTAAAATTCTTGAGACTTTACTTCAATTTAGCTTGATTCTCTTTGATGGTGTAGCTGTCCGGAAATTCTTCTAAGCCTAAGTCTATATATTCCCTTGCTTTGTCATATTTTTTCTCCTTAATGTAATGAGTTGAAAGTAAAGCATAAATTTCTTCCCTTCCCCAAGTAGGCAAATATGGGTTTTTGCTTTTAGGCTGCTTGATTGCAAGTGCTTTTAGAAGGTACTTTTCAATATTTTTCCCACCACTATACATATCATAAGTGGCTAGCGCATAATAGGCTCTAATGTTATTATCATCGAGCTCCAACGCCTTTTCCGCACAATTGCTACATTTTTCGTATGTTTCCAAAATCATAGGAAAGCCTGTGAACAGGCAAGAGAAACTATGCAACAATGATAAAAGTGCATAATCTTCAGAATTCTTATTTTCAATTGACTCTAAAAGTTCAATACCTTGAGTCATCTGCCCATTCGATTTTACCGGTTTGCGATTCTGTAGGTATGCAATACTGTTATAATATAGAGCATATCCTTTCCAATAGAGAAAAATTTTATTTCCGCTATCCTCATAAGAGTCTGATAACTCATCAATGATGGATTCGATTTCTGAATTATCTTTATCAAAATAAGCACTCATAAAAGCATCCCTTATTCGGGACTGAATGCCTTCTTCCTGCGCTTCAACGGCAGCATTAAGAGTACCGACAGGTAATTTGTTGGATTTGGCAGATGCATTATACGAAAAAGCCATTGCCAAAATCAATGTGAAAATGACATTAATTGAACGTTTCATATTAATATGTATAATGTTTATTGACTATTGCCGAAATTAATAAATAATAGCTTAAAAACAACGCTTCATATTCCTATAATTTGCTAGCTGAATTTCAGCAGTATCATTTTCAAAGTCACCGGCGTATATAATAGCTTTATGGGTAAGCCTGTTCGATAATACTTTACTTAAAGATTTGATGCCGCGCTCAAATTCCGGATGGTAAGTTTGGGAAGATTTGATTTCAATCGCAGAATATTCATTGCCATTTTTGAGCAATAAATCCACTTCAACACCATTACTGTCGCGATAAAAATATAAATTACTCTCTTTCCCTTGGTTGTAGCGCTCTTTTAAGGCCTCCATAATGATGAAATTTTCAAATAAACGCCCACGCATTTTATCTCTTGCCAGCTGTTGCTCAGTCTCGATGTCTAATAGATAGCAAGCTACCCCCGTATCGTAAAAATAGAGTTTAGGTGTTTTAGTCAATCTTTTGCTGATGTTTTCATAGAAGGGAGGGAGCAGTTTAATAATATATGATGCCTGTAAAATAGAAATCCAGGATTTAATTGTACCAACGGAAACTCCAACTTCACCTGATAATTCGGAAGCATTAAATAAGCTCCCTATGCGCCCTGCGCAAAGTTTAAGAAATGTTTGAAACTGCATCATATCTTTTATTTGCAGTAAGTCACGAACATCTCTTTCCAGGTAAGTTTTTACATAGGAAGGGTAGAAGAGACCAGGTATGTTTTTACCGGAGTACAAGGCAGGGTAAAAGCCGGTTAGTAACACTTCATCCAAAGGTTTTTTGTCTGCCTCCGTTTTTACCTCATTATATGACAAAGGCAGCAGCTCAAGCACACCTGTTCGTCCCGCAAGCGACTGAGTGATTTTTTTGATAACGGAAAATTGGGAGCTGCCGGAAAGAATAAAGCGTTTTACAGGATTTTGGTCCACCAAACCTTGTATATAGGAGAGCAAATCCGGAGTATTCTGTACTTCGTCTATTATCATGCCTTCCGGATGCCGGTTAAGGAAACCAATCGGATCATTTAGGGCAAAATGTCGAATATCTAAATTTTCAACAGAATAGTAAGGAAGTTTCTTAAATATCTTGCGCAATAAAGTTGTTTTTCCCGATTGACGAGGGCCTGTCAAGGTTATCACGGGGAAATATTTATACATCTCAAGCATTACAGCTGAAATATCTCTTGCAATAAATCTTTTGTCCATTTTATGTAAATTTGAAGTATAACTGCAAAATTACATAAAAATCCCGCAATCACAAACTTATTTTATGCAAATTTGAAGTACAACTGCAAAATTACATAAAAACTGCTCGCTCAAAACTCGCACCCC
>JGI24707J26582_10003758_pt1 | contig 10784 bp, 8 predicted proteins | sample BioPla1DNA1_FD_26582 | JGI IMG/M metagenome (IMG submission 26582) | reverse complement strand
GTTTTAAATTTCAAATTACCTTCATACAAATTGAGGAGGTCTGGAATCTTTGTGGGGTCTAGTTTTGCATCTGCTTTGCAATTAAAAATTACTACTTCTTTTCTAACTACCACTGACGTCATACCCAGATAGTGTGCCATTCCCTTAATTAAGGCAACGTCTAATAGGTTTTGCACACTCTGTGGAAGGTCTCCGTACCTATCTTCTATCTCCTCTTGCACATCATAATAATCCCTTTCATTTCGGATTAAGGATATCTTTTTATAGATTTCTATCTTCTGCATTTCATCTTCAATATAGCTTGTTGGGATGTAGGCATCTATGTTAATTTCTACTGTTGTTTCGAATTCTTCTTCCAAGTTTTCTCCTTTTTCTTCTGTTACAGCATTTTTTAGGAGTTTACTATATAAATCGTATCCTATTGCATCCATATGGCCATGCTGCTTATCTCCAAGGAGGTTGCCTGCCCCTCTTATTTCAAGGTCCCTCATAGCAACTTTGAATCCTGATCCAAACTGGGTAAATTGTTTTATTGCCTGTAGGCGTTTTTCTGCTATTTCTGGTAAGGCCCTATTTTTTTCGTACATAAGATAGGCATATGCAATTCTGTTTGATCTGCCCACCCTACCTCGCAATTGATATAGCTGGCTTAGGCCCATCTTATCTGCATCCTGAATTATTATTGTGTTTGTATTAGCAACGTCTAGACCTGTTTCTATAATAGTTGTACATACTAATACATCTATTTCCCCTTCTATAAAGTCTAGCATTATATGCTCTAACTCCCTCTCACTCATCTGGCCATGGGCAAATGCTACATTGGCTTCCGGGATAGCTTTTTGAATTTCTAGAGTTACCTTATCGATATTTTGCACCCTATTATAAAGGAAATAAACCTGTCCCCCCCCTGGCTAACTCCCTTCTTATTGCATGTTCTGCAAACTCTATACTATATTCCATTACATATGTTTGTATTGGCCTTCTCTCTAGTGGCGGATCTTCCAGGGTACTCATATCCCTAATACCTACTAAGCTCATATGGAGGGTCCTAGGGATAGGTGTTGCAGTCAAGGTTAAGACGTCCACATTGCTACAAAGTTTTTTAAGTTTTTCTTTGTGGGTTACCCCAAAGCGCTGCTCTTCGTCCACTAGTACTAGTCCTAAATCCTTAAACTTAACATCGTCTGATAGTACCCTATGGGTACCTATAATAATATCAACTGTACCTCTTTCTATACCGGCTAGGGCTGTTTTTACCTGGTTTGGCGTCCTAAATCTAGAAAGCAACTCTACATTAATGGGGAAATTTTTCATACGTTCTTTGAATCGGTTATAATGCTGCTGGGCAAGTATTGTTGTTGGAACTAGATAAACTACTTGCTTACCATCCTGAACTGCCTTAAAAGCCGCCCTAATAGCTACCTCTGTCTTCCCATAACCAACATCACCACAAAGCAGCCTATCCATAACCTTGTCTGATTCCATATCAGCTTTTACATCTTCTATTGCTTGTAGCTGATCATCTGTTTCTTCGTAGGGAAAGGTATCCTCAAACTCCTTTTGCCAGGGAGTATCCTGGCTATATACAAAGCCCTTTTCCTTTTCCCTTCTAGCATATAGCTCTATTAATTCTTTGGCTAATTCCTGGGTTGCTTCCTTGGCCCTACTTTTAACCTTATGCCACTCCTTGCCCCCCAAAGTGCTTAGCCTTGGCTTATTGCCTTCCCCTCCAATGTATTTTTGAATCATGTCCATTTGATTTATATTCACATAGAGAACACCGTCTTTAGCATAGTCTATTTTTAGATAGTCCTTGCTAACATTGTCCACTACCATCTTCTCAATACCACTAAAGATTCCTATACCATGGTTTTCGTGTACTATATAATCTCCAGCCTTTAATTCTACAAAGCTTTCAATCTTTTTCCCTTTGGTTTTTTTCCTTCTGCGTTTTTTCTTCTCGCTACCAAATAAATCTTTATCTGATATGATAACTAGGCCTATATCTTCATATACAAATCCCCTAGATAGGGAGCCTCTAGTAACAATAATTTGCCCTGGCATCAGGGGCCCTTCTAAGTCATTTGAATAGGAAGATATGATACCCCTTTCTTCTAGTTCATCTACAATCCTCAGCGCCCTTGCTTTGATTCCTGCAAATAAAATAATCCTTTTCTTTTCTTCCTTCCATCTTTTTATATCTTTCTCCAGAAGGTCAAAATTATTATAAAAGGAAAGGTTTTCCTGTAGTTTAAAGTTTGCCTTATAGGATATATCATAACCGCTAGCTTCATGCTCAAAATTCATCATAATAAATTTAGGGTGTTTTTTAAGCATAGCTAATAGGTCCTCATAGCTAAAAATAGACTTTATATCTCCTGACCTTATATCTTTATTTTCCAACCTATTTTTGATGCTTAATTCAAACTCTTCATTTACTAGATTACACGTCTTTTGAATTTTATCCGGTTCATCTATAATTATCAGTGAATCCTTTGCAATATAATCAAGTAAGTTTACAAGTCTTTCTTCTGCCATGGTAAGATCTTCTTTCATTGGAAGTATTCTTACAAGGTCCTCTTTTTCGATTGATCTTTGGGAATAAGGATTAACAGTTCTTATTGAATCTATTTCATCGTCCCATAGTTCAATTCTGTACAGGGATTTTGAAGTTACTGGATAAACATCTACAATCCCGCCCCTAATGGCAAACTGCCCAACTGTTTCTACTAGATTAGTCCTTTCATAACCTAATATTACAAGTTGCCTTTGTAGGTCTGTAAGGTCCATAATTTGCCCAACTTTTAGCTCCATAATATTTGCAAGCAAGGTTTCCCTAGTCATAACCTTATTAACAAGAGCCTCTATAGATGCAACTACAGTGGTATTTTCGTCCCTTACTAGTGCATCCTTAACCATCATCCTTCCCACAGTAATATCTGCACTATGGACATCAGCGTCGTAGAAAATTATATCTTGGACAGGATATACAGCTACCCTATCTTCTTTATATAGCACGCTTAAATCATCTGCTATTTGTTTCCCCCTATTTTCGCTACTAGTTATAACCATAATTGGTTTTTGCAAATGGGAAGCTAAGCTGTAGATCATATGTGGTTTTTGAACATCAACTAAACCAGTGGCACATGCATTTTGATTCTTTTCCCCTATATGATATAGTATTTCATTATATTCATCTATCTCTTTTAGTGGGTCAATTAATGGGTAACAATATTCCGCCAAGTTATTTCACCTTCTTGTTTTTGAATTATATTTATTCATTGCTACTTCTATATCTTCTTCTATAATTAGATTAACAGCATCCACAATATCTTCCATTGTTTTATCTATTATTTCCATTTCTACTTTGCTAAATCTGCTTAATACATAATCCGCCAAATTCCAGCTTTCAGGTTTTTCCCCTATCCCTACTTTTATTCTTTGGAATTCATTGGTGCCCAAATGCTGTATAATACTCTTTATTCCGTTATGCCCTCCAGCTCCACCTTTTTCTCTTATCCTTATTGATCCAGGTGGCAGGCTTACATCATCATATATTATTAGTATATCTTTTGGTGAAATTTTATACCACTTTGCAAGCATTTCTATAGATTCACCGCTTAGATTCATATAAGTTTGTGGTTTGGCTAGGACAATTTTCTTGCCTGCTAATCTGCCCTCACCCAAAAAAGCCTTAAATCTATTTCTATTTGGATTAATATTATAGTCATCTGCTAGGGCGTCTATAGCTTGAAATCCTATATTATGTCTTGTTCCCTTATAATCTGCGCCTGGATTACCAAGCCCTATGATTAATTTCATTTTTAACACTCCTTAATATATTTAAAATAAGAAAAATGCCCCAGCAGTAATTACTAGGGCATTTTTAGTATTAGCTAAATAACTTAGACACCGATAGGTCCTCGTGTATTCTCCTAATTGCATCTGCAAAAATAGGTGCAACTTTAATAAGTTCAATTTTATCAATTTGTTTTTCTTCTGGCACTTGAATAGTATCTAGTATGAATAGCTTTTCAATTGCAGATTCTTCAATTCTTTCTATTGCTGGTCCTGATAATACTCCATGTGTACAACATGCATAAACTCCTGCTGCCCCTCTTTCTTTAAGTGAGTCAGCTGCATTACAGATAGTACCTGCAGTATCTATCATATCATCAATTAAAATTGCATGTTTACCTTCAACATCTCCAATGATATTCATGACCTCTGAAACATTAGGCTTTGGCCTTCTCTTATCTATAATTGCAAGTGGTATACCCAATTTAGATCCAAAGGCTCTTGCCCTTACAACACTTCCTAAATCTGGTGAAACGGCTACTGCATTTTCTAAGTATGGGAAATTCCCCAAGTAGTGCTTTGTAAGTAATGGCATTCCTACTAAATTATCTACAGGTATATCAAAGAAACCTTGAATCTGGGAGCAGTGTAAGTCCATTGTTAAAACCCTATCTGCACCAGCCTTTTCAATAAGATCTGCTACTAACTTTGCGCTAATAGGATCCCTTGCCCTAGTCTTCCTATCCTGCCTTGCATACCCATAGTAAGGAATAACTGCTGTTACCCTTCCTGCTGATGCCCTTTTCATAGCATCAATCATAATGAGCATTTCCATTAAATGTTCGTTAGCTGGCGTTGATGTTGGCTGTATAATAAAAACATCAGTACCCCTAACTTTTTCGTCAATTTTTACAGAAACTTCCCCATCACTAAATCTAGTGACTTCTGACCTTCCAAGTGTAATACCTAGTTGCTTTGCTATTTGCTCTGCAAGTTCTGGATGAGCATTACAGCTAAATACCTTTATATCGGTGTAGACTTTAACCATTTGGTTAATCCTCCTTAGTGAAATTACAACAATTAAATCCGACAGTATTATATCATATATTTCAAAAAATGTAAGACCAAATTACTACCAAACTACTTTTGTTTCTTTTTATTTGCCACCCACCCCTCCTTATTTTCTTGTCTTGACCTTGCAATACCTAAGCTTTCTTCCGGAATGTCTTTAGTAATAGTTGATCCCGCAGCTGTATATGCTCTCTTCCCTATGTTAACTGGTGATACAATCTTTGTATTACAACCTATAAAGGCATGATCTTCTATATTAGAACGGTGCTTTTCAACACCATCATAATTAACCAGTATACTTCCACAGCCAAAATTAACATCTTCTCCAACATCTGCATCCCCAACATATGTAAGATGAGATACCTTAGTATTATCACCTATAGTTGAGTTTTTTATCTCAACAAAATCACCTATCCTTACATTCCTACCTATCTCTGACTGGGGCCTTATATAGGCAAATGGGCCTATATAAGCTTCTTCGTGTATAATGCTTTGCCTTATTACACTATTTTCGATGGTTACTCTATTAGCTACTTTAGAGTCTTCTATATTAGAATTATGACCAATGAAACAATGTTTGCCTATTTTAGTCTTACCCTTTAGAATACAATTAGGTTCTATGGTGCTCCCATATCCTATGCTTACATCTGGTCCAATATATGTATTTGTAGGATCTTCTAGTATTACACCACTTTCCATATGGCTTTCATTAATTCTTTCCTTGATTATTTGGGTGCATTTAGCTAGTTGCCTCATAGACCCCACCCTCATAAGCTCTAATTCATTTTCCATAGTTATAGTATCTACAGAATGACCTGCATTAGCTAGGCCCTTTATATTATCCGGCAAAAATAGTTGACCTACTTCAGCGCCCTTATCTGCCTTTAATAACATAGACTCCAATAGCTTTTTACTAACTATATATATCCCTGGTTCATTGGAAAAATCCGATACAAGAGTAAGATCNTTTTTACTTTTATAGTGGAAATCCAGGGCCTTTTTAATTGATAGGTCTCTTATTAAGGGCATATCCCCACTTAGTACAAGTACACTCTCACAGCTTCCTATAAATTCTAGGATTTCTTTAGCCCCATCTTCTTGTGCTTCAAGGATGTATATGTGACTAATTCCTATATGCCTTACACTGTCTATACAATAGTCTATCAGCGATTTACCTAGTATCCTATAGTGGTCTCTATTTGCATTAGCTTTGTTTGTGGCAAATATAATTGATTTTATGTCCATATAGCAATCTCCTTCAAGTCTTAATTATTTTACATATTTATCTTCTCACTTTACCCTTAATTTTTCAAGTCTAAAATACAAATTCATCAAAAGTTTTACTAAAAGGCAAAAAGAAGGCACCATCTTGATGGCGCCTTCCTTTTATTCTGCAATTTCCTCTTCTTCTTGTGAAACTGCTATTTCATCTTCTAATGCATTTTCTTCTGCAATAAGAATCATCTCATATTTTTCTAAAACTGCTTTTTGTATCCTATCTCTTGTGATTGAATTAATCGGATGGGCTATATCTCTAAATTCTCCATCCAAAGTCTTACGACTGGGCATTGCTATAAATCTACCTTTGTCACCCTCAATAATCTTTACATCATGCACCACAAACTCATTATCAAAAGTTACTGATACAACTGCTTTCATTTTCCCCTCTTTGTTGATCTTTCTAACCCTTATATCTGTGATATCCATGTATACCCTCCTGTTAGCATGTTGTGGACTTGTAATATTCTAAGCCCTTCTTATTTTAGAATTATCTATTTAGTCAATATTATATAACATTGTCTTAATTTTATCAACATTTTCACTGTCTTTTTCTTAAATATATGTTAATTCTTTTTTTATACTGCTTTTTTCTCTAATCACTGAATAGTATCTTTAGATACTATAGCCAACTTATCCTTAGTACCTACTATTATTTGATTATCTGAAACTACAACATTTCTATCAATAACAGCGTATTCTATTATACAGTTTCTTCCGATTGTAGTATTCTCCATAACAATAGAATTCCTAATTATGGCCTGATCTCCAACATACACTTTTCTAAATAAAACAGAATTATCTATGGTTCCATTATTAATTACTCCACCACCCAAAAGACTCTTGGTTACTTTGGAGCCAAGATTAAGTTTGGCTGGTGCCTCATCCTTAACCTTAGTAAATATATATGGTTCTGTTTTGAAAAATAATTGCCTTACGTCTTCTTCCAAGAATTCCATGCTCATTTCATAGTATTCTTCTATTGAACGGGCATTTCTCCAGTAACCATCAAACATATAAGCATATATTCTTAATTTTCTCCTATGGCGGATTAAAATATCTGTAACAAAGTTATATCTTCCTTCTTTATGGGTTTCTTCTAATAGGCTTATAAGTAGCTCCCTTGATACTATATAGGTACCTAAGGATACTACATCTTGCTGAGGTTCAAATGGTTTTTCTTCAAAGTTAATCATCCTATTATTCTCATCAATTTCTAAGACCCCATATTTAGAAACATCTTGCCCTGCCATCTTTTTGGATACTATAGTAATATCTGCATTTTTATCCTTGTGGTACTTTATAAGTTCCCTATAATCCATACGGTTAACCTGCTCTCCACCAGTTATAATAACGTATGGTTCATTACTTCTTTTTAGAAAGGAAATATTTTGGTACATTGCATCTACTGTACCCCTAAAGCCAAAGGATACACTACTACTCATATCTGGTGTAAATAGAAAAAGTCCGCCTTTCTTACGTCCTAAGTCCCACCATTTAGATGATGATAAGTGATCTGCAAGGGATCTTGTATTATGCTGCGCCATAACTGCAACTTTTCTTATCCCTGAATTGCTCATATTACTTAGGGAAAAGTCAACTGCCCTGTAACAGCTACCAATAGGAATGGCTGCTGTATTTCGCTTCTTAACTAATGTACCTAGGCCATGGTATGTCCCGCCTGCCAAAATTATTCCTATTGCTTTCATACTATCCCCTCCTCTATTATTAAGGATTGGCCACTTTCTAACTTGCCATCTTGATATGATGAGTGCTCTGTATTACCACTTACTTCACAATTCTTACCAATGGTTATTCCATCTGGTATTATTGTTTCATCACCTATAACACTTATTCCTGTTGAATATATATGGGGCTTTGTTTTATGGGGTATATTTTCCCCAAATCCTATCTCGCAATTAGCACCTACAATTGATTTTTCCGCTACAATGCTATGGTCAATCTTTGTGTTTTCTTTAACAATCGTATTGGCCATAATAATAGAGTCCCTAACAACAGATCCCTTTCCAATTATAGCGTTTGGTCCTATAACTGAATTGTATATCTCTCCGTAAATTTCGCTGCCTTCTGATATTAAAGAGTGTTCCAGCCTTGCATTCTCACCTATATATTGTGGTGGTTGATGATCTAGGTTAGTATATATCTTCCAGAACTCGTCATATAAGTTAAATTCTGGAACTGTATTGGTAAGCTCCATATTAGCCTGCCAATATGCATCTACAGTACCTACATCCTTCCAGTAGTCATTAAAGACATAAGAATATACCTTCATCTTCTTATCTATCATTTCTGGAATAATATGTTTTCCAAAGTCACTATTTTCATGTAATTCATTACTTTGAATTAAAGCTTCTCTTAGTGTCTCCCAGTTGAATATGTAAATCCCCATGGAAGCAAGATTACTCTTTGGATTTTCTGGTTTTTCTTCGAATTCTACTATGCGATTATTGCTATCTGTATTCATAATACCGAATTGGTGTGCATCCTCCATCGGAACCTCTAAAACTGCTATTGTGGCATCTGAGTCCTTTTCCTTATGATATGATAGCATTTGGCTATAATCCATTTTATAAATATGATCTCCCGATAGAATCAGAACATACTTAGGGTTCTGACTTTCTATATAACGGATATTTTGAAAAATCGCATTGGCAGTTCCTGAATACCATGTTCCTTCCTTTTCGCCTTGATAGGGTGAAAGTACTGTTACACCTCCACTTTTGCGGTCTAAGTCCCAAGGAATCCCTATCCCAATATGCTTAGTTAATAGTAAATGCTCGTACTGAGTAAGTACACCAACTGTATCTATTCCTGAATTGATACAGTTACTTAATGTAAAGTCAATTATACGGTACTTACCTCCGTACATGACAGCTGGCTTAGCCACCTTTTTAGTTAATATTCCCAGTCTACTACCTTGCCCTCCTGCTAGTAACATTGCAATAACTTCTTTCTGAGCCATACGCCTCCCCCTTCTGCATATTTCCTCTTTGTTAATATTGCGTGAATATTAATTCAATATCAAGCCTAGTTTTATATTACCATATATTTACTATAATTACCATTGAATTTTTGAAATTGTGGTAACAATCTATAAATAACTTTAATTTCTTTATGAATTGTGACTATAGTGCAGTTTTAATATAGACGTTTTTATTTTTTTCGTCTATTTCACTTAATAGCAATAATGATTTATGGCTATGATATAGTTTTTGTATAGGTTGCTTTGTAGCCATAAGCACTCCTACTCCCACAACTTCGCACTCAAATTCTTGCATTAATTCTATGATACCCTTAGCTGTCCCCCCTGCTTTCATAAAATCATCTATAAATAGAACCTTAGAACCTTTCTTAACAGCCTTTGTTGAAAGACACATAGTTTTTATCATATGCCCACTACTTGACATATAGTTCATGTAGATAACTGTACCATCAGTTAGCTTACTTTTATTGCGTACTACCACCATAGGTTTATTAAGAACCCGCGCAGTCATCATTGCTATGGGGATTCCCTTAGTCTCTACCGTAATAACATAATCAATATCCACATCTTTAAAAAGGCTTGCAAGTGCATTGCCTATTTTAGAGCATGTCTTAGGACAGTACAATAAGTCATTAGTGTATAGGTAGCCCCCCGGAATTATCCGGCTAGGATCACTAAGCTGCTCTGATAACTGGCCTGTAAATTCTAGCATTTGATCCCTTGACATAAGGGGATTATAATATACACCTCCAGCAGCACCAGAAATAGTTTCTATAGTTCCTAGTTCATATGACTTAAAAACTTCTTTAACCCCATCTATATCATCACTAATTGTTGATTTAACGCAATTAAACATCTGGCAAAAATATGTTAATGTAAAAACCTGATTAGGATTTTCAGTAAGTATATTTACAATAGCAGCAATACGCTCTGCTTTTCTAACTTTCTTCATTATTTGGCTCCTCTCAAATACTATTCTTATATTAGTAGATAATTAGTATATTCTAAATTAATTTTACCACACATATGTAAGTACTACTACTTTACATACACATATATATCGTATAATATAAAATAAAGCTAATTATATTATAAATCTAACTGGAAGGACGATACTTATGTTTCATATAGATTTCAAAAATTCAAATCAAAAAATCCATTTTATTGGCATTGGTGGTATTAGTATGAGTGGACTTGCACAAATTATGATAGCTAATAATTTTTCTGTCAGCGGATCTGATATGGCAAGCTCAAAGTCAACTAAACATTTGCAAGACCTGGGAGTTACTGTTTTTTGTGGCCATAGTGCGGCAAATATAAGCAAAGACATTGACCTTGTAGTCTACACAGCTGCTATTAGTCAGGATAATCCCGAGCTTATGGCTGTATATGACAATAAAATCCCCTGCCTATCTAGGGCTGAGTTCCTTGGGCAGCTTATGAAAAACTATAACTACCCTGTATGTATATCCGGAACCCATGGTAAAACAACAACAACATCCATGTTATCTAATGTATTATTATCTGCCCAGGTTGACCCAACAATTACAGTTGGCGGAATACTAGATTCCATTCAAGGAAATATCCGCATCGGTCATAGTGAATACTTTGTAACTGAGGCCTGCGAATACTG
>JGI24707J26582_10003750_pt1 | contig 10791 bp, 8 predicted proteins | sample BioPla1DNA1_FD_26582 | JGI IMG/M metagenome (IMG submission 26582) | reverse complement strand
GGTATACCCATCTGGCATGCCCCGTGCGACATACGGAGTGTGAAGCATGCTCCCGGGTATGAGCGAAAACTTATACCTTATCAGCACAAACATAACTGATCAAGTATGTCAGGCGATACCGAACTTTCACGTATCGGGATCTCTCTACCCAAAAACCTTCTCGACAAGTTCGATGAGATCCTGAAGCTCCGGGGATATTCCTCCCGCTCTGAGGGAATACGGGATTCGATACGGAGCTACATCACGTACTACCAGTGGATATCAGACGTCAAAGGGGAGCGGCAGGGAGTCATCACCATGGTCTATGAGCACAACCAACGTGGCCTGCTCGAGACCCTCACCGAGATCCAGCACGCGTATGCCCATATCATCCAGGCATCCCTTCACTCACACATCACCCACGATAGATGCCTTGAGGTGATCCTGCTCCGTGGGGACGGGTCGGTGCTGAAGGATATTACGGAGCGACTGATGTCGCAAAAAGGCGTCGAGGCGGTGAAGCTCACCACCATACCGATAGAGGTCTAACCGCCGCCTTCGCAGGTCTGGTCGAGATCTTTTTCCCACACATCTTCCAGCTGCCGCTGGAACTCCATCGTCTCCTCGAGGTACTCCTCGATGCTACGCTCCCTTCTCTCTTCTTTTTCGGTGGTCACGTGGTCGACGGTGACGAGTTCGTCCACCCGGTAGTACAGGCCGGTGCTGTCGAGCTCGGCATACTGTCGACCATCGATCTCCTCGACCCGAAGGATCTTTCCGGTCGTGCCGGTGCGGGGGTACCGGGCAATTGCGCCCACCGCTACGTCATCCGTGATCATACAGCTGATAGATGCACCTGTTATACTATTAAGGTATCACCTCCAAGGGATACTGGATGGCAATCACGATTCGTCCGGTAAAGAAACAGTACTTTGACGGGACGCACCGCTATCGATCTCCCGGGGAGACCCATGCCGCCATTGAGCCGCTGATGGCAGAGATCGGTGTCTCTGAGATCACCGATCTCACCCCACTGGATCGTATCGGGATCCCGGTCTTCTCGGCGGTCCGCCCGGGAGCAGCCCGGGGGGCTGTCCGCGTCCACGCAGGCAAGGGAAAAGAGCCGCTCCATGCCCGGGTCTCGGCGATGATGGAGGCGCTCGAGCGCTACTGCGCCGAGTACCGGGGGGATCAGATGGAGTATGCGACCTACGAGGAGATCGGTCCGGGGCGGGCCGTACACCCGGAAGATCTGATCATCCCCCGGAGGCTTGAGCCGGGGGAGAAGATCCACTGGACGCCGGCATGGGATATCCTGAACGATGCGGAAGCCTATGTTCCAAGCAACGCCGTCTTCCATCCCTACGACTCGCTCGGCATGGCCATACCACTCTTCCGGAGCGACTCAAACGGGCTCGCGTCGGGAAACGTCATGGAAGAGGCGATCCTGCACGCCCTGCTTGAGGTCATCGAGCGGGATGCCCTCAGCATAGCCGACCAGAGGCGCAACCTCGGTCGCCGTCTCACCATCGAGAACGACTGCGCCGCCCGGGAGGTCCTGGACCGGTTCGAGGATGCCGGGATCGATCTCCATCTCTGGCTGCTCGATGGAAAGACCGGTATCCCCACCGTCGCGGCCGCTGCGGACGATACCGTCACAAAAGATCCGGCGCTGATCGTCATCGGCTCAGGGGCGCATACCTCCCCTGAGATCGCTGCGCTCCGTGCCCTGACCGAGGTCGCCCAGAGCCGTGGGAGCTACCTCCAGGGCGGCCGCACCGATCCCCGGCGGGAGATGATCATCAGNAAGGTAGGGTATGAGCGGTTGAAGCGGATCAACAGGATGTGGTTTGCGGACGCAGAGACCATAGATATAAAAGATGTCCCGGATACGAGCACCGACCGATTCGACCTCGATATCGAACGGGTGCTCCAGGAGATCAGTCCCCACACTGACCGGGTCTGCGTCTGCGATCTCTCAAGGACCCCGGTCTCCGTGGTGCGGGTCGTCGTCCCCGGGTTTGAGGTCTCCTACATGGACCCGGATCGGCGGCGTCCCGTCCAGTGACTGCATCCCCGCAGGGGGAACAGGCGCGGCCACCCGGGCCCGGAGTGCGGTGAGCCTGACCGGCGCCGCCCCCTCCACCCGGTCAAGGTCGAACGTCATCTCCTCCCCGTGGACCCGACAGAACTCCTGGAGATCGAGCATATGGCGGAGCCCCTCCGCCGCCTTTTCGTTCTGCACGAGTTCAAGCGGCGGCTCTAAGAGCGGCCGTGGCAGAAAGACCACGCACTTGGCCCGGCTCCGGGTGAGCGATACGTTCAGGCGATTCCGACTGTAGATGAACTCGGCCTCACCGAGCGCTGTCTCGACATCGCTCACGCCGTAGCTGACGATGACCGCCGNCGCCTCCTGCCCCTGCATCTTGTCGACGGTATCCACAAACGGCGGGTACTCCCATTCCCGCACACCGGCAAGGCGGCTCCGGATGGCNCCGATCTGGGCATGGTGCGGGCTGACGATGAAGAGACCGTGCCGCCAGAACGAGGAGTCTCCATCACCCGCAAGCGGGTAGGGCTCCCCGGAATCCGGGTCGATGAGCCTCTCCCGGAGCGCCCGGGTGAGCCGGGCGACCAGCGTCGCCTCGATAGGGTTTTCGATCGTCGTCTGAACGTTCTCGAGCACACAGAGCACGAGTGGATACACTGGATCGAGGATCCACTCAAGATACCCCTCCTCCGTCGAACCCGTGGGTGGAGCCGGAGCAAGGGCTATCCGCCGCTCCCCGATCTCATCAGTCGCGGGGGCATACCCCCTGCCGTAGAGTGTCTCTGCCGGAAACCTAGAGAGGGTGTGGTTCATCCGCCAGTTCTCCAGGAGCTGGCAGGTGTAGACAGGGTCTTTGGGATCGTCGCGGTGCCGGAGGTAGGCGAAGATGGAGTCCTCAAGCCCGGGGAGTCCATCCTCCGAGATCGGGTAGTCAGCCTGGATGACCGGGGGGAGTTGCAGGTCGTCGCCTGCGAGGACGAGCCTCCCCCCATCGGCGAGTACCGATGTTGCGAGCGCAAGCTCGGCCGGTCTCATCTGCGAGCTTCATCGACGACCAGCAGATCGAGCGACGGGAGGACCTTCGCGAGCCTATCAAAGCTGTGCACCGTCCCACCGAGGAGGAGGGAGGGGTAGCCGATGACGGTGTCGGCCCGGTCGTGGGGCAACACCTCAAGGATCCGCTGGCCCCGGGTCGTCTTGACACTCCTCAGCTTATAGATCGGGAGCGCGGCTACAAGACCGAACTCATCGACCGAGTCATGCACCTTGACGAGCAGGTTCTCGATGGCCGCGTGGGTGAAGGCCGTGACACCCACCCGAATAGGCTTTCCGTGCATCATACTGGCTTTTATCAGAGAAAGGAGCGTTGTGGCGAGGAAATGGGTCTTCCCGGTTCCGGGCGGTCCCCAGACAAGCGTCAGGCGATCGGTGAGCACCTGACGAAACGCCCGGGCCTGGCTCGGTGTGAACCCGCCACGACGATGGGCGAGGACTTCTGCATCGGCTACAACCTCATCCGCCTCAGTGACCGGGGTGGCAAACCCCTGCGGGTCCCGCAGGAGCCTTATGAACGGGTCTTTGGGCTGCGCATCCAGGCTGAGGAGACGGCTGATGTAGCGCGGTGCGGTGAAATCGGTGAACCGGGGATGGAGAACCGCACGATCGCCCTCGACGAAGGGCGGGCAGCCCTGGCCGCAGGTCACATCCAGCACAAGTCCCCGGATCTGCCCGGCGCTTCGGTCGACGATCTCGTCCCGGACCTTTGCAAAGCAGACGCCACGCTTCCCCGGGGTCGGGCTGTCACGGTAGCGGAGGTCATCAAAGGCCAGCTGGGCCTCCTCTCCTGCATCTCCATCCGGGACGAGGAGATGGGCAAACGACTTTGACCGCTCGTAGACTGCGAGATCCAGGGGATGGAGCAGCCTCCAGAAGTTTCCTTCGCTCTTCTGGAGCGGTATGCTGGCTCCGGTCCGGACCCGCAGGGCAGGCGACCCGCTCCTGATCTCCTGCACCCGCCGGGCGCCCATCGCTGACTCGTACTCATTGATGAAGAGGAGACGTGAGATCTCCGGTGTGGCGGCATCCCAGGGGCTCGGGAACTGGAACTTCTCAGGCCATCGCACAAGATTCTCACTCACCCGTTCACGGAGGCCGTCAAGGATGCTACCGGTCGCAAGCAGCCGCCGCGACACCTCCCGGCCGATCCAGTCTGCGACCTCCGGCCGCTTCCCGTCCCACGCCATGACGATGGCATCGCCCTTGAGCGCATTGCTCTGTTCGTGCCAGAAGAGGTTGCCCGGATCGAGTTTGTACGTGAACCTCGATGAGGGTATGGCTGCCAGGACCTCTGGCAGCCGGAGAGCGAAGGGGACCGGGAGCGCAAGCAGCCTGCGTATCTCCCGGGCGAGGGTGACGAGGGGGAACGAGACCGTTGTGCCGGGATGGCTGGAGCCCTGAGTGATACCGGAGTCCTGGTAGTAGAACCGCAGCCGCATACCCTCTTCTGCGGTTGCAGGGTCCCCGATCGCCTCCTCAAGCACCCTGGCAAAGAGATCTTCTTCGAAGGTCTCGTAGACGTAGGTCTGGATCGATCTCTGCCCCCTCCAGTCCCGGCCCGCATTATAGTCGTGGACGGCCGCAAGCTCAGCGGTGAGCGTCCGTATAAACTCCCGGCGCACCCGGGCGCAGTCATCGGGGGATCTGGCGACGAATATGGCTTCGTGCGAGGGGGTCCCGTAGACCTCTTCCCCCTGAGGCGGCGAAACCCCAGAGCGTATACCCGGTCAGAGATCGGGTCCTTCTGGAGCGTCAGGATGATCGCGATATCCTCAAAGATGGGAAGGGCAAGCGATCTGGCGGTCTTGCGTATGGTATCACCGGTCTGCAGTGCCCTGACGGTTGCACGCAGACCGTCACCCTGGCCGGCGAGCGACCCGCAGTTGTCCAGATGGCGGTCACTCCCGGGGGTCTCAAGGAACCTCTCAAGGTCGGGGAGGGTGTTGATGGACTCACCCCGGCTCCACGGCGCCTCCCTGAGGTAGCGCCGCGCGATGGATGAGAGACCCGGGATCTGCGAGATCGAGGCAGAGGTCTCTGCCTCTCTGCGGCAGTGGGGGTAGAACTCACAGTACTCGCACCGTGACGTTATATGCCAAGGCACGTCCGCGAGCGGGCATGCGAAGATACCCTTGAGGCGGTACCTGAAGAGATCCTCGATCACCCTGACATTCAGGTGCAGATCGAACGGCTCAGGGCTATCCGCACCGTGGAGCCAGATCCACGCCTGATCCATATCGACCGGACGGTCGATACCGAGCAGATCCAGGGCATGATCCAGGATCATGGCATAGAGGGTCGTCTGGATGCGATGGCTGATGCTGATGTCTTCGCTGGCCTTGATATCGATGACCGAGAGAACCCCTTCCTCAAACCGGATCAGGTCAGGGCGGCAGGGAGAGAACCGGTATACCGCAGGATCAAGCCCGTATCTGCTCCGGAAATGGATGGAGATCGGGATGGTCGCCTGGTAGACGGCCTCTCCCGGGGAGAGGCGGGGGAGGAGGTTGAAACTCTCCTCGATGGAGAATGACCGGTCGGTGAGGGGACCGGTCCCGTCGGGGACCCGCACCCTCCCGGCCAACCTCCTGCCGACCACCTCCTCCTCCCACCTGATGCCCGCATCCAGGAGGGCCTGTGTCGTCGCTCTCCGGTCGATCGCGACTGCCGGGATGCCGGCACTCTCGCGGTCCTGTTCCGGGGTTGCGTGGTAGCGGAGGTAGCGCTCACAGTCGTGGTAGAAGAACCAGCCGATGAGTGATGGGCTGAGGTTGTAGCGGGACATGGGTGATCGGTCGTGACTCACTGTTTGTGCAGACACGGGAAAAGAGTTGCTTCTTTGCAGATTTTTTGGAGGTCACTCGATATCGCCGACCGCCGGCAGGACGATGTCAGGCGGGAGCAGGACGCCGTCGATGGTGTATATGACCCCGTTTGCCGCCGGCGTGCCGCCTCCAACCATCTCTGCACCGTTCACGGTCACGCCGTCGTCGGTGGCATCGATGGTGATGGGACTGCCCTGGACGGTCGCGATGGTCTCACTCCCGGAGATCTGGTATTCATCGGGGACTATATGGTAGAGCAGGATCTCGGCCAGGTTGCCTTTCGGGTCCTCCATGAGCTCATCCAGCATGCCGGGTGGGAGCCGGTTGAAAGCCCCTTCAGAAGGAACAAAGACCGTGTATGGCCCCGGGCCCGCGAGCAACCTCTCAAGCCTGGAGGCATCAAGCGCCCGGGCGAAGGTTGAGTGGTTGCCATCGGTGGCCAGGATACCATCGATCGTCAGCAGATCTCCATCTACCGGTGTTCCGGTCGCCGTCCGGTTCAAGTCGCCATCCCCCTGGAGACCCGTACAGCCACCGGCGAGAATGGTTACGGCAACCACGAGTAGTATGGAGATCGTCCGCAAGATACTTCCCCCCTGGCAGGAGTCTGCTCCTGCTCTCCTCCCTGGATCTATATATACTTTGGTCTCCAGCGCCCGAACCCGGCCGTCTCCTCTACTCCCAGAGCATCAGGGTCGAGACCATGTGCCGGTCCGGGTCATACACCCTGACGGCGTTGTTGCCGGTATCAGCGATATACCAGAGCCCTCCCAGGTTGACCAGATCGCCTGGTTCACTCAGCCGTGCATCCCCCGACATTCCATTGCGGTAACCTCGGATGCCGCTCCCGGTCTTTGTGAGGACCCATCCTGTGCGCGGGTCGAGCTCCTTGATCTTGTGGTTGGAGGTGTCGGCTATGTAGAGCAGCCCCTGATGGCTTGCTATACCCATCGGGTGGTGGATACGCGCCATACTGGCGATGGTATCGAGGTCGCCGAAGTCCTCCAGCGATCGTCCGATGAGGGTCTCGACCATGCCCCGCTTTATCCTGCGGATCGCCGAAGCGCCGCTGTCGGCCACGTAGAGCACCTCCCCGTCGGTGACGATCCCGGAGGGGCCGGCGAAGGTGGCCACCCCGAGGGGACCGTCCGCCAGACCTTCCCGGCCGGAACCGGCATGAGGTTCTATCTTGTGGGTATCGAGATCCATCCGCCAGATCTGGTTCGCACCCGCCATGGTGATGTAGAGGTAGCCGCCCATCAGCGCAAGGTCCCGGGGCGCGTTCAGCGCCACATCCATCCCCGGTCCACCTGCCATGGACGATGGCGCCTCAAGCCCGGTCCCGGCGATCGTCTCGACCCTGCGGTCCGGCCAGGAGATCCGCCGTATCATGTGGTTCCCGGTATCGGCGACGTAGAGTGTATCCGCCTCTCCATCGAAGGCGAGGCCCTCCGGCAGGTATAGTGAGGCCCTGGAGAAGGATCCATCGGCATTTCCCGGGGCCCCGGTGCCTATGGTCTCAAGGATCTTTCCATCACTGCCCGCGACGACGACCTGGTGATGGCCTCGGTCACCTATGAACAGGCGCATCCCCACACGGTCTGCCGCGATCTTGGCGGGGTGGTACAGGGCACCCACCCGCGCCGCTGCAGGGGTGGTTGTGAGGTGTATCGGCCTCGTATCGGGCATACCGCGCCGTTCAAACTCTTCGGCAAGCCGATCGAGTTTCAGGTCGAGCCGCTGACTGAGCCCCTCCCCGGTGGTCTTCCCGATGAGGTTCCCCGCCGGGTCGATGAGGGCGAACGTCGGCCAGCTCCGGACACCGAAGGCCTGCCAGAGCCTCTGATCGTGGTCAATGGCGACCGGATGATCGACTCTCGCATGGCGGACCGCCTCCGGAAAGCTCTCGGCGGTTGCGGGAGACTCGAACTCTGGCGCATGGACCTCGATGATCACCAGCCCCGGGTGGCCCTCCTTGAGGCGCCGGAGCTCCGGGACCAGTCGCGTACAGTTCGAGCATGCGAATGTCCCAAAATAGAGCAGCACTGTCCTGCCCTCCAGTGTCCTGAGGGAGATCGGGTGATCGGTGTTGATCCACTCGAGGCTGGCAGGGAGATCGGGGGCAGCCGTCGGGTTCATGCGGCCCCCTCTGGCAGTTCGAGGTTATGAAGGTTGGCAGGGGGCATACCTGTACGATCCCCACTTGAGCGGGTGGGGGCAGGGCATCACCGGTCTCCCCTCATGCCGGCAGTCTCTCTTTCAGTGGTGCGGCGAGCATCCCTTCGCAGAAGTCGATCGCCTCAGCGACCTTGTTCTTCTGGTAGATGACGGGTTTGATGTACGGCCTCTCCGGGAGGTCTCTGATCGCCGAGAAGACCTCCGGCCAGGGCACGTCATCGGTGATCGATGGCGGCCTGAGGTTGGTGTGGACGTGGATGCTCCTCAGGGCTTCGGGCGGGATCCTCCGGAGCGACTGCAAAAAATCCTCCCTCGTGACCGCATGGAGATGCCCCGGATCGAGCGCGATCCCGGCAAGCCTGACGATCTCGGGATGGTGTGTGATGAGCGTCTCCCAGAACGCCCGCATCTGGTTCCCGGTGGAGATATTCTGATCCCTGTGGTTCTCGAGGAGTATTCGGGGTTCTACCCCGAAGGCGCTCTGGTGGGCAGCGATCAGGGCGTGCATTCCTGCGGCGATGTCGGCGTGGGAGTTCTTCCGGCCGCCGGGGTGGATCTCGATGATGGCGGGGGGAGCGCCCAGGAAGTCACCGATCTCAAGGAGCATATCTCCAAGCGCGATCACCCACTCCGGATCGTGCCACCGCAGGTCCGCCTTCACCTGCCGGCCATGGGGATCCCGCCGGCGGGGTATACCCGGTTCGGTGTGCAGGGAGTACCCCGGCAGGCGGGGGAGGTCTGCCTCCTGCTGGTAGAGCTCTTCGATAGACGAGCGGGTGAGCATGGAGCCGATATCCTGACCGGTCCGCTCGACCTCGGTCTTGTTCTTGATGAAGTCGCCGGGACCTCAATATACGTGCACCCGAGCGGTTCAGCGAGGCACCAGCGCTCCAGGAGCCCGCCCCGCCTGGCCACCTCCGTGACGTTTGGGTAGATGTAGTCTGCACCGAGCATATGGCAACCAGACCACACCATGGTGAGGGTGGTAGAAAAATTCTGGGGTGGTTTTGGGCTCCACCCGATCGCGGCCGTAGTTTTTCTGTGGGTGCCCGTCATCTTTCACTTCTCGATCAAGGATTTGTGCACCACGGTGGTTGCAGAATAAGATTATTATAATAATGATGTTATTAAAGTGCAGCCCCGTGGTGTCGCCGGTGCCCCTGATCACCGATCTCTCCCATCATGTCCGGAAGGGCGGGGGTGGCGCCAGAGGATGCCGGGGCGGAGACGATGGAGAGGTAAGATTATGCAGCGTGGTACATGGTATCTGATCATTCTTATTGCGGGNCTCGCGCTCGTGGCGGCTGTGGGAACGGCGGCCGGNGATCTGACAGTCACCTGGAACCGGACATACGGCGGNCCTGATGGCGGGGAGGCAGCATATGCCATCGCCGCGTGTCCCGATGGAGCCGGCTTTTATCTTGCGGGGGAGGCCGCATCATCCGGCGAAGGGGGGACCGACGTCTGGGTGGTGAGGCTGACGCCGGAGGGCGATGAGGTCTGGAACCGGACCTACGGCGGGAGGGAGGCTGACACCGCCCGGTCTATCATCCAGACCGGCGATGGCGACCTCCTCATCGCAGGCAATCTCACCTTTGTCACCGATGGAGCACGGCTGGATACCGACGCCTGGCTCATAAAGATCGATCCCGCGGGCGCCGAGGTCTGGAACCGGACCTACGGCGGGCCGGATGTCAACGCATCGGCAAACGCCGTGATCGAGACCGATGACGGGGGTTCCGTATTCGCCGGTTCCATCGCACCTTGGGGTGGAGACGAATCCGACGCCTGGGTCGTCAGGTTGAATGAGACGGGGGGCAAGGTCTGGGAGAGGAAGTTCGGCGGGGCTGGTGAGGATAGAGCAGACGATATAGTCCAGCTCCCGGGGGGCGACTTCGTCTTTGCGGGTAGCACGGGATCGACAGGGGCCGGCGGGACGGATGCTTGGGTTGTCAGGCTGAACGGATCGGGCGGTGAGGTCTGGAACAGGACGTTTGGCGGCCTCGACGACGATGACGCCCGGGCGGTGATCACCACCACGGACGGCAACCTGCTCATCGCCGGGACGTTTACGGAGCGGTCCAATGACACGGCGATCGATACCGATGCCCTCCTCATGAAGCTCACCCCGGATGGGGATATCATCTGGAACTGGATCTACGGGGACGTGGGCGTGAATGAGTCGGCCAATGCGGTCGTCGAGACATACGACGGCGGGTACGTATTCGCCGGAGCTACCGGGTTTTTCGGGACGGATGATACCGACGCCTGGCTCGTCGGGGTCGATGATGAGGGAGCGGTGGCGTGGAGCAAGACTTTTGGCGGCATAAACCCCGGTGACCGGGCCACATCGCTCCTGCGGGTCGATGAGTCGGGGTACATCGTTGCAGGGGTGTTCAACGCAACGGAGAAGGGAGGGGTGGTGAACGAGGATGCCTGGGCCGTGAGATTGGGTGTTTCCACCGAACCGGTCCCGGCACCCCCGAAGGCACCCATCAAGCCTCCGAAGGCACCGGCCGTGCACCATAAGCCGCCGGCGACGGGGACCCCAACCCAGAAACCGCCGGTGACCAAAACGCCCACACCCGCTGCTGCACCGGCTTCGATCGGGGGCATCGCCTGGAACGACACGAACGCAGATGGCGTATACGACTCAGCAGGGGAGCCGGGGATCGCGGGCGTCAGCGTCACCCTTCGCGATGC
>JGI24707J26582_10003749_pt1 | contig 10791 bp, 11 predicted proteins | sample BioPla1DNA1_FD_26582 | JGI IMG/M metagenome (IMG submission 26582) | reverse complement strand
ATGCCCCACAATGCATCGCATTCGCTGTGCAAGTAATAGTTGAATTTCAAAAACTCAAGAAGCGCTAATATCACACAAAGACCGCTTACAATAATATCGGACCTCCCTGGTTCAAGCCCTACTACATGCTTCCTGGCTTCTACGTCCATTTGCCTTAACGCTTCTACTAAGTCTTTTATTTCAGTTTTTTTGATCTTCATGCCGTGAACCCTCGACGGATGGTATTGGTCTATGGATACTTTCTTTAAAATCATGGCCGTTGTCGAAGATGTTCCTCCCACTCCAATGACCTCTTTAACGTCTTCAATATCTTGAATGTCTTTAAGGACGGATCGCAGCTGAGAGCCAACATGATCTTTAATGGCCGTCACATCTTCATCAAAAAGGGCTTTCAACCTCAAGGCACCTAGCGGAAGAGAGTAACTCCACCTCTTGCCACAAAGTTCCAAGCTTCCACCGCCAAGGTCAAAGACTGCGACGTCGTTGGCGTCTATACCGAGTAAAGCGCCTTTGTAGCTATAAAAAGCTTCTTCATTGCCTCGTAATATCCGAAGTTTCATGTCCGCTTTTTTCTCTATAGCAAGCGCTACTTCGGACACGTTTAGGGACGATCTCAACGATTCTGTGGTAAATAAAATCCTGTTTTCAGGCGGCACGCGAAGGGCTTCAAATCTTTCTCGCACCTTCTCAAGTGCCTGCAAGGTTCTATTTAAAGCTTCCCTTTTTACCTCATATTGACTCGAGCTCATCCCTTGAGCTAGACGAACCGTCCAAATTCCAGAATCTAAATAGCGCAAGAAATTATCTTCGCTTGCAGCTGCCAAAAACCTCAAGGAATTAGAACCTATGTCTATAGCTCCAAAACGAGACAACTGCTTCATCTCCTGTACAAACCACCTAAACGTCTGTCTATTTTGTTAGCGCCAATTCCAACAATAAGGTCCAATGTCTGCTGGAAAAAGTTTATTGACAAAAACTACCAGGATCATCACACTCAATGTCAGCAAAACAAGCCTTAAGCCAATCATCGGCAGGATGCTCCCTCAACGCAATCCATGAGGCTACCTGAAGGTGCAGACATTTTATGGTAATTTCATAGCAGCAAGCTATGCCTCCAATGCCGGAAAGGCGCAGTTTATCCAGCACGTTCTTCCGTGCTTTTTGCAAAAACTTTATTTCCCCCAAGGACAACAAAGAAACCCGTAAAATAGCGTGTTTTACGTTGAAAGCACGCCACTCCCATTTGCTCTTCCGCTTTTTTAAAAAATCTTCCAGCTCTCTTACTCCTCCCGAGGCTTCCAGGTTGCTGCAACGCATTGCCAAAAACGGACAGGATAACCAAAAAGTTGTAGGAAAGGGTTTCATTCGGCAAAGGGGAGCGCATAGCAAAACTTGGGGTTTACCCCACTTGCAGTACTTTGCAACCCCTATCGCTATGGAAGGATCAAAAACCCTGCCTCTCATTTGATGCGAAAGCGTCGCTTTATCTTTGGGGCTAAGTGCTTGAATGCATAAAGGGAGCTTTAAAGCCCCCTTTATGCTGTATGATTGGCTCTTGTCTTTAAGACCTTTTGCCACCGGCTCTACGCCTGCCACCCTTTTTACTATCACCAAGCTTTTGGTATAGATCTGAAATCTTTTCGTCACTCAGTTTCATAAACTTCATGAGTTTTTTTTCAAAATCTTCTTCGTCGTGCTGATGGGTCAATTTTTCTTCAACCTTGTTGCCCGTCGGGGGGTGAAGTGATTTTAACGAAAGGTCGATACGACCCTTTTCGTCAATCTTAATCACTTTTGCTTTCAGCTCTTGGCCCAAGCTCAATACATCTTCTACTTTCTTAACATACCCTTGGGATATTTCAGATATATGGATCATTCCCCTTTGACCATTTTCAAGCCTGACGAAGGCTCCATAAGGAGTTATCTTCTCAACTACACACTTAACCACTTCGTTGACCTTTGCTGAGGTGGTTAGATCTTGCCCATTGCTCATCTGATACTTTTTACCTCCATTTTGTATTATAATTATATTATAGTTTTACTTATTTAATTCTTGACCAGGTTCTCGTAAGGTGTTTATTTCAAGCTATCCTTTACCTCGACGTAGCCTTAACCACCTCCACCCCTTTCGCATGCCATCGAAACCCAAGTCCACACTATACTCTCCCCCGAAGCTTGCTGCCCGAGTTTGCGACATAAAAATAAATAGTAAGGCTCGTCACTTCCTCGTGCCCTAGAATACCACACTAAAATTACGCCTTCTTTTTTATTTAAAATCAACTTTAGAGCTTTGTTTTTAATTATAGGGCAAAACACGGCGATGGGAATAGTCCCTTTCTCGAAAAAATCCGTCCTTCGAGTGTAAGCTATTTTGTTTACCCTTTCTTGAGGGAAAGCATTGCATAAAGAAATGTTCGAATTAACGGAAACGAGTCCACGAAGTTTTGCCTTCTTTGGTTTTACGTTGATACAACGCAACGTAAGCCTTTTTAACTTGAACTTATTGAGACATAAGGATACATCATGAACCCTCAGAAAGACCCAGTCCGATAAACCCCAACTTTTACAAACCACATCAAAGTCGGGTGTGAGGAATTTAACCATGACAATGCGATGTACGTTTCTAAACTTGATGGGTATATCGACTAACGAAAAAGAACGAACCTTGATTTTCCCCAATAATACGCGTGCCAGGCGCTCTATAAAACTGTCATGTAACGTTTGATTTTTCATCGTTGATTTTTTTCACTCTAACATTCTTCTATAATGACATCCAACGCCTTAACTATCCGCCGAAATGGCTCTAGTAAGTCCATATATCCAGCTGCTTCTTTTAATATGTGCAAGAGGGCTTCAACTTCAGCCTGTTGGGGAGAAAATCCAAAGCACACTTTAATTGGAGGGCCTACTTCCTCAACCTGATAGATAAAACATTCCCCGTCAGGTAATCGTTCGTAGGTACCTGCAGTTTCTAAAGGCAATCCCGAATATTGCTCAATTGCTATGACAGGATATTTAACAAGCGAACGAGCTGGCACAACCAAGGACGAGTCTTGACAAATTAAAACTTCGGGCTTTTTTGTGACTGATTTAACTAAATTTTGTAAAATTAGCTCTTCTCTAAGATAGGCTTCGAGGGCATTCCCGTACAAGACTCTCTCCAGCCTGGTCGGCTTTATTGGCTCTACATAGTTAAAATCTACCGGTATCCCCCTAAAGTCAGTGATCATAACAGCACCTGTATATATACCTTCATTGCTAAAGGGTGAGATGTATAAATAACCTATAAAAAAATCTTTTTTCGAAACTGCACTAGCTTTAGGCATAAACATCCAATCCTTCGGAATCTCCCTTGAACTCAGTCATATCGTCAGCTCTCGTCGGCCGTCTTTTCGATTTCTTTTGACTATTATGATTGCCTCCATCACTGGAGCGCTTGTGATTGTTTACGGTCAATTTATTTGCGTTAGAAGGTTTTTCTTTTCGCTTCACTTGTGCTTGTGCTCGCTCAGTCGCCTCAAGTGCCTCTTGCCTCATAGCAAATTGAGCTGCAGAGGAAGCGGCATCTTTGGACAGTTGCTCCTCTTGTCCCGCTTTTAACATAACTATTTGCCACTGAATCGGTCGCAGCATGATCTATCACCACGTTACGAATAGGATGTAAATTTTATCTCTCCCTTATCAAAGTAGAACGTGACATACTCCATCCTATCTCTAACTATGTAAGTAATACCTCTCATATTTATGATAACACCAGGATAACATACACCCTTCACCTTTACTCTACACGCCTCATTTGCTCTAAGAATTTCTCCCTCAAGCTTGTGTCTTTGCGCATCATAAAATTCCACACTGGACTGTAGTCGTAATTTTGCCTTCGATAATTGTAACATCAACGCTCTTTTGGATTGATCAATCATTCCTTGCGCCTCTAATCTTTTGATATAGGCAAGGTCGTTTTCAACGCTGTTGAGCTTTTCCTCTAGATCCTCAAGATTTTGCAATATTTTCTTTAGTTCCTGCTGAAGGGATGGAATAATCCCGACCTGGACTTCGGTTTTAGTTCCCATTTCGCTGCCCAAGGTAACACAAGAGATCTCGAAGCCAGCCGAACAACTTCCTCCAACGATGACTCCTCTCCTGCCGCCCATAACTGCTATCTTTTCGGTGGCCATCACGGTACTATGCATTATAGATCTTTCTACTATTATATTATTGTTGCTTTTAACATGAGCTTGATCTATAAATAAAGCGATTATGTCAGATTCTGCCTCAATATGGGCTCTGCCCATCCCCCTTATTCCGCCGCGAATCAGTATCCTTCCACTTGCTCGCAAGTTCGCAGCTTCTACGACCCCCCCAACCTGGATGTCCGAACCAGCAATCACAGTAAAACCATTACGCACCGACCCTTTGATAACAACACTTCCGATGAAATTCACATTACCCACGCTATAATCTATGTCGCCATCCACTTCATAAACGGGCATTACGTGCAATTTCCTATCCCTTGCTACCAGATTTCCGTCTATCGCAGCAATGAGCTTCAAGCCATCCTCTGATATTTCAGTGTTATTGCCCTTTGGCAAATTTTTATCCCTTGCCTGCTTTGCTTTAATAGGTTTGCCCAGGACGCTTATGCCATCTCGTCCCTGTTTTGGAGGTGTTTTTATGGCAAGAACTTGTCCCTTAAAGACGTTAATAACTGCACCAAGCTCACGCAAATCCACTCTTGCAGTACTCGGATCATCAATCTTGGGCTTTAATCTTTCCAGATCTACCTTAAGATCTATATGAGCATCCTCGCCATCAATTGGCTTTATTCCCTCAGCAACAACCACCCATTGGTGTCCAATTTTTTCTGCGCACACCTTCTCTAAAAGATCTCTCTTAATACCAAAGGTTACGCCCGCCTTCTTTAGCTCGTCCTCGAGATCCTTAGGAGAAGGCCAATTCGTCTCATCTAGGGGAGGAATTATATGGATTAAAGCCTCAATACCATCTTCCGAAATGTCAACCTCGATAGTAGCTTCGCCTGTGCCAGATGGCACTTCATCAGAAATCTTTACAATTTCACCTCTTCGTTGATCTATAATCTCGTCAATTAAATTCCCTTCAACTTCAATACCTTGGCGCTTAAGGTAGCCTATTATCTCCACCTTGTTCACATCTTTGCCTGGCTTTACCTCGATATACACGCCATCTTCGCGCGCATACACTGAAAAAGGGCGCGAGTTCACCGCTTTTCACCTCACGAACTTCAATTGTATTCTTTCTTCAACAGTCCTCTTAGCACGCTTAGGGCTTTTCCGTGTATCTGCGATATTCTAGATTCAGTGACACCAATTACCTCGCCAATCTCTTTAAAGGTTAGCCCTTCATAATAGTATAATGACAACACTAATTTTTCCTTTTCTGGCAATTTCTCCAAGGCTCCCTTTAATCTCTCACACTCTTCATTACTTTCCGTAAACTCTTCTGGCGTAGGCGCATTATCGGAAACCAGAGCCCCTCTTTCAACTTCTCCGTCCTCTAAAGAAATTACTTCGTCAAGGGAAACGACATAGCTACGGCTCATCAGCTCATAAATTTCCTTTAGTTTCTTTTCGTCCATTTCCAATTTTACCATTAATTTCTCGTCGTCAACTTTGATACCCTGTTTGTTTAACTCATCCATAGCTTTCTCCAAGCGTTGTATTTTTTCCCTAGCGCTCCTGGAAAACCAATCGTACCGCCTAAGCTCATCGAGAATTGCTCCCCGGATTCGCGGAAAGGCAAACGTATTAAAGGAAACACCTCGATAGGGATCGTACCTATCGATAGCATCTAACAATCCCATCACGCCAAAGCTTAGAAGGTCGTCTTGACTCAGGCCTGTCGGAATTACCACCGACATCCTGCCTACAACATAGCGAACCAGAGGAAGATAAATTCTAATTATTTCTTCTTTTAACTCATCAGAACGGGTAGAAACATACTGTCGCCAAATTTCGTTCATAACATCCTTCGTCGGTCTTTTAGTCAATATTTCTACCTCCTAAGTATAAAAAATAACATTAATACGATAATAACTGAGATTAATATCATAACAAGATATGAATCCCTCTTTTGTTGATCTGGCTTCGTTGGAGAAATACTTACCTTTATCTCGCCTGAGCTTTTAAACACGCCCTCCATACCGTCTGAAATAAAAAGACGCACTAAACAATCTCCGCTTGGTAATCTTTGTACAGATTTTACCTTAAAGGTGGGCGTCAACTTGCTCTCTGAAAACAATTCGTTTATGAACTTTCCCAATGGACTCGAGGAGGCGATCGATGCCTCAACCATGTCTCCTTCTTTTAAATCAGCAACGGGCTTGCCTTTAATAACATCTAATCTCGGAATGCATGTTAATGTCACGTTTTGGATGGTTTTCTTCTGAGCCTCTTCTTCAAATTCTTCTTCAGGTATGTCTTCTTCGTCTTTTCCTGCAAGAGGTGATAGCTTGTACCTTATTTCATTGAATTTTTCCGCGTCAATTTCTACAATCAAATCGGTTTTAAAAATACCCATTATGGCCAGATAAAGTGATTTTTGCACTTCTGCTAAATTAAGTTTCGAAGAAAAAAGTTTGTTTAAAGTAGTATTGGTAAAATAATCGCCTAATATTTTTTCAAACCGCTTTTGACTTAGATTATCACGAGGGGTCTCAAGAGTTGTTATATACGAATATACCGATTCCCAAGCAGCTTTCACATCAAAACCTGCGGGCAAGTTCTCTGAACCAATCCATGCCTTATAGGCTACAATTTCTCCTGTCACGCCCTTGCCAACAAGACAAAAGACGCCGTTTAAATCATCTTTTTTTCTTGGCTGAAATTTACCCTTAATCGCTATATATGAGGGGGCAATTTTTCTTATATTATTTATAAGTTTTTGCAAATCGCCCTCGCTATGTTCAAGTATGGATTTAATCTCCTCAACTGAGGCGCCTGTTTGATTGGAAAGAAGCTGGATTAAACCGTGGTCAATCGCAATCTTGTCCTCGCTCGATCCGGACTTATTGTTTTCCTCTACCCCTTTCATTTTTTGCCCAGCTCCCTTCAATCTTTATCTTCATATTCTCTTTATTTCGGAACCGATCACCTTTACCACCATGATCCAATGTTCGGTGTGAAATTCGATGCTACGACCCTTATTGCCACCCACATCACAACCGACCAGAGGTATGCCAAAATCACTTAATACGCGTTTAGCGGCTTCAATATTGCGCTCTCCAATAGCCAAAAAGGCGCTAGATTTTTTACCGGGAATCGAAAACATTTGAGCGCCGCCTGCCATTTTAGCTTTAAGCCTTGATTTCAGGGCTCCCAAAGCAATTAATCCTTCCATTAATCTTGGCACAGCCGTATCGACGTATTTACCAAATTTCTTAACGTTCTGGCCCTCATGATTTTCGGGCAACATCACATGGCCCATTCCTGCGACCTTTGCTATTTCATCATAAATAACCAATCCAAGACATGAGCCTAACCCTAAAGAGGTAAGCACCACCGGATGTTTAGCTACAACAATATCCCCCATACCAACATGATAAACTGGCACCATAGCGCTAGAGCACCCCCAGCTTTGAAAGCAACACCGATAAGCACTGGGGGTCCGGCAAAAGCATGACGTGGCCGCTCAAAGGGCTCTCATTCCCAGCAACTCGAAGCTGGGTTTCCGAAATGATGGCTACCTCTCCTACCATACCATAATAGGCAGCCAACAAATCGAGTATAGCTCCTAACATATCATGGGCAATGGCCGGTACAGTAACGGGCAAAGGACAATTGATCATGGCACTAATGGCATTCAAGAAAGAGCTCAATACGATGTTGCCCACTTCAACTAACAAACTATCAGCAATTTCGTCCATTTGATCCTGCGACAAATTGCCGAAATCTTTTGTAATCAGCATCCTTACGAGTTCCTTTGCTATATCGTCACTCATAATCCAAAGCATATTTCCAGAAAATTCGCCCTCAAACCGGAGATAAACGGCGCTGACTATTTTCGTGGGAGATGTATAATGACCCGCCAATTCGTATATGGAAACTAATTCCGCTTTAGGAACATCCATGGTCACAACTGACCCCAGAAGCTGTGACAGGGCAGTAGCAGCGTTACCCGCACCTATATTTACCGTCTCTCGTATGACGTCCAAGTGAAACGAACTTAAACCTTCCAGTTCATTGTGCCCCATCTTTCGATCCCCAGCCATTCTTTAGGTAGATTAGTTGATCACCAATTTCCAACACCAGCTACATCCAGTATCAATGCAACTTTGCCATCGCCTAAAATTGTAGCCCCAGCCATACCACGCACCTTAGACAGCAATTTTCCCAGCGGTTTTATAACTATATCTTGCTGCCCTATAAGCTCATCGACAATTAGCCCGCGGCGCTTGCCGCTGGCACCCGTTCGCACTACAACGACAGGGTATTCCTCTTTATCATATTGTTCTCCAGGATAGCTTAACAACACTTTCAAATCGTGCAGAGACAGTATTTCCCCCCTAATAGTGGTAACTAGAGAGCCGTGTACGTGCCTCGTTTCGTTTTTATCCACCAATAACGTTTCTTCCACGTTCTCAAGCGATATGGCATAAGTTTCATCGCCTATGCGTATTAAGAGAGCCAACACTATAGCAAGCGTCAACGGCAGTTTTATTGTAACTTTGGTGCCCTCGCCCACCTTAGAGGCAATCTGAAATTGTCCCCCTAAAGATTCGACTTTGCTTTTCACTACATCCATGCCAACCCCTCGACCGGATAAGTCCGTAACCTTTTCGGAAGTACTAAAACCCGGGAGGCAAAGAAGTCCCAGTGCTTCCTCATCGGACATTGAATCGGCTTCCTCTTTGGTGATTAAGCCCTTTTCGCTCGCTTTTCTTTTAACCACCTGGGGGTCAATTCCTTTCCCGTCGTCCATTACTTCTATTACAACGCTATTACCCTCTTGAAAGGCTGCTACAGTTATCAAGCCAACGCGCGGCTTGCCTTTAGTTATTCTTTCCTGTGGGGATTCAATGCCATGATCCAATGCGTTTCGCAAAAGATGAATCATCGGATCTCCAATCTCATCTATAACGGTCCTATCTAGCTCTGTATCGCTACCTTCTATTAGCACTTCTGCTTCTTTGCCGAGACTCTTGCATAAATCCCGCACCATTCTGGGAAATCTATCAAAGACATAAGCTACTGGAACCATCCTTAACTTCGTAACTATCTCCTGAATTTCGGTAGATATTCTGCCTAACTGCAACAACGGTTCCTCGAATTCGCTCAAACCTGCCTCGGCAGCCAGACGCTCTATGCGCGCCCTTCCGATAACCAGCTCGCCTACCAAATTCATTAATTTATCCAACCTACCGATATCAACTCTCACTGTTGTGCTTTGTTGCCTTTTAAGGGCATTCAATGCATCGCTTATCATGTCTTCCTGAGTCTTTTTAACATCTACTTGTCCGCTAATTGCACTAGGTTCTTGGGAGGTAACTTGCACGCCTGGGACTTCTGGCTCAACAAGTTCAACCTTGAAGGCACTAATATCAGAAATAGAAGACAAGATTTCCTCGGGCACTTCTTTTGGTTCCTTGGTTGTCAAATAAACATAAAAACTGTCCCCGAAGTTCTCCTTCTCAAGATCCTCCACCGGCGGCACTACCTTAACAAGTTCACCAATTTCTTCGAGGCGCGTAATTACCAAATAAGCTCTAGCTGACTTTAAAGCACAATCAGAGGCTATTTTAACAAATATCTTATATACATCCAAACCCTGCTCTCTGGCCTTTTCAAACCAACCCAGCTCCATAGAAGTTAAGTCATCAGATAAACTAAATGCTTCTTTTTTTGTCTCCTTACCCTCACGCCCAAAACTTGCCTTTACGATACCTGCAACCTCGTGTAACTTATTACTAATTTCTCCCTCTTTTCCCGTTTCTCGAACTTTTTCGATCGCCACAGAAAGCAAATCCAGGCACTTAAACATTAAATCAATGTCCTCGGTCTTTAATTCGTATTCGTCATTGCGCACCATGTCCAACATGTCCTCAAGAGCATGGGTTAAATCAGAAATCCCATCATAGCCCATTGCAGAAGCCATGCCTTTAAGCGTATGAGCTATGCGAAAGATCTCGTTGATCGTATCTCGGGAATGGGGATCTTTCTCAAGCAATAAGATAAGATCATTTAATTGTACCAATTGCTCGCTGGATTCAGCTAAAAAAGCGCTTAAGTATTCGGTCATATCCACCGCCATCAACTCCGTAATTTATCATTTATTTTCATTTTGACGCTATTTCCTCCAAACGATCTGGGATGGCATAAAGAGGCAAAACTTCATCAGCGCCACCGCACTCAATCGTCGCCTTGGGCATCCCGTATATAACACAGGTCTCGTCTGATTCTGCTATCACGTAACCGCCTTTCTGTCTGATTGCTCTGGCACCTTGGGCGCCGTCGCGTCCCATGCCTGTTAAGACAATTCCCATAGATGCACCGCCAACAACATCCGCCACGCTTAAGAATAATAAATCCGCGGCAGGTTTAACCGAATGCAAAGGGGGTGCGTCCGACAAACGACATATCAATTGTTCTGCTCTATTACTATCGATTATAATGTGACTTCCTCCGGGGGCAACTACGGCTATGCCTGGTTTCAGCGGCAAGTTATCGAACCCTTCCAATACTTCCAATTTGGAGATTTCATTTAATCTTTCAGCAAAACTCTTCGTAAAGCCACTTGGCATGTGTTGTACTATAACCA
>JGI24707J26582_10003748_pt1 | contig 10792 bp, 7 predicted proteins | sample BioPla1DNA1_FD_26582 | JGI IMG/M metagenome (IMG submission 26582) | reverse complement strand
AGAGGCATCATCATCTATAATTGAATCATAACCTTCTGGTAGCGATTCTATAAATTCATCTATATGGGCAGCCCTAGCAACTCTCTTAATATCATCTAGGCTTGCTTCTGGTCTACCATAAGCTATATTATCACGGATAGTTCCCTTAAATAGCCAGGTATCTTGCAGAACCATTGCAAATGATCTTCTTAGACTTTTTCTTGTTACATCTAAAGATGAGTGTCCATCAATTAAGATTTCTCCTTCTTGGGGGTCATAAAACCGCATAAGCAAGTTAATAATTGTTGTCTTACCTGCTCCTGTTGGACCGACAATAGCCGTTAAGCTCCCTGGATTTACCTTTAGGTTAAAATTCTTAATAATTGGAATCCCTTCAACATAAGAAAAGCTTACATTCCTAAACTCTACCTTCCCTTTAACATCACTTAGCACATGGGCACTTTCTTTATCAAGCTTTTCAGAAGGTTGCTCTAAAAGATTTAACACACGATTTGCAGCTGAAAGGGCAGATTGTAACTCTGCAAATATTGCTGCAATTTCGTTTATTGGTCCCGAGAATCTTCTCGAATACAAAATAAATGACGCTAGATAACCTATAGTAAAATTACCCTGTAGAAATAATAAGGCTCCAAACATCGCCACAAGGGCTAAGGATAAGTTAGTAATAAGAGTTACTGATGGNCCATTAAAAGACCCTTGGTAGTCTGCCTTATAATAAGCATCAATACTGTCTTCATTCCTAATACGAAACTGCTCCGAAAAATACTCTTCCTTTTCATAGGCCTGTATGGTCTTTTGTCCAATTAATATCTCCTCAACGTAACCATTGAGTTCACCTAACTTTTTAGATCTTGCTGAAAATAAAGGTCTTGTTTTCTTAATACGGTAAACTGTAAAAATAACTGTGGCTGGTACTAATATAAGGAATACAAGAGATAACTCCACAGATATACTAAACATCATTATCAAGGCCCCAACAACAGTAATAAGAGATGCTGATATTTGTATCAGGTCATGGGTAAGAGTTTGGTTTACTACATCTAGGTCATATGAAATACGAGAAACTAAATCTCCTGCCTGGTGACTATCTATATATGATAGGGGTAGTTCAACAATTTTATTAAAGGTATCCTGCCTCATTTGTACAATTACTCGTTGGGATATGCGAACTACTAGACGTACCATTAAATAACTTAAGAAAGCTGAAGAAACATAAGCCCCTAACATTAATAAGGCCTTACTAATAGTAACTTGAAAATCTACATTACCCTTACCACCACTTATAGCATCAATTGCCTCACCACTGAGTCTTGGCCCTAACAGACCAAGGATATTACCAACTACTACTAATAAGAAGGCAAGGCTAAACATGGGCCATTCAGGTTTTATATAGCCTAATAGACCTTTTAGGATTTTACCATAGTTCTTAGGGTTTGAGTTTTTGTTTTCCATATCTATATTAGTTACCATAGGCCACCTCCTTACCCTTCTTATCTTCCTTGCTATCTCCCAGTTGCAAACTTGCTATTTCACGGTAAGGTTCACAGCTTTCAAGAAGTTCCTTATGACTACCTAATGCAATCATTTTCCCTGACTCTAACACTAATATCTGCTCTGCATGACTTACTGAACTTACACGTTGGGCAATAATAAATGAAGTTGTATTACTAAAATTCTCTTTTATAGCCTGACGAAGCTTGGCATCAGTCTTAAAGTCTAGAGCACTTGATGAGTCATCTAGGATTAGTATTTCTGGTTTTGCAGCTAGTGCCCTACTTAGTAAAAGCCTTTGCTTTTGTCCTCCAGAAAGGTTTACCCCCTTTGAAGATAGCTCAAAGTCTAGTCCACCTTCCTTTTCTCCTACAAACTCCATTGCTTGGGCATGTATAGTTGCAGTATTAATCTCTTCATCAGATAAGTTTCTACCAAAATCGATATTTTCCCTAACAGTGGCCCTGTATATGAAATCATTCTGAAATACTATACCGAACATCTTGTTAATATCAGAACGTTTTAACTTCTTTATGTTTATTCCACGGATTAAGATTTCACCTGCACTAACATCATACTGCCTTAGTAATAGTCTGATAATTGTACTCTTACCAGAACCTGTGGGTCCCATAATTCCTAAGGTTTGTCCTGGATAAACCTTAAAGCTAATGTTAGATATATTATTAGACTTACCTAGGTAGCTAAAACTAACATTTCTAAACTCTACTTCTGGTATATTCTTATCTGCCTTAGGCAGTTCTAGCACTTCTTCAATAACTTGATTATCATCTTTAGGCATAGTAAGAATCTCTTCAATTCGGGAAGAAGAAGCCATAGCCCTATTATAAATATTAAACATACGGTTAAGTCCCATTAGGGAGTTTGTTATCTGAATAAAATAGGATAAAAAGGCCATTATTGTTCCTGTTAGGATTAAACCTTTGTTTGAAAGATATGCTCCAAGGATAATTACTGCTGCAAGCCCTGTAAACAATATAGTATTTACCATTGGAGACATTATAGCCATTTGGTCGGTAGCCTTAATTTCAGCCTGGGCCACAGCCTTGTTAGACTCTAAGTATCTTTCCTTTTCATACTCAGTTTTATCAAGGGCCTTAGATACCCTAATTCCCCTTATATTTTCCCGAATTACTTGAACCATATCATCTAGCTTCTTTTGAACATCATTAAACAAGCGAATAACCCTACTAAAAACATATCTAATTACTATACCAAGGGGCACCACTAGTACGACAAGAATAAGTGCTAGCCGCCAACTTAGATAAAAGCAAAATAAAACCCCACCAAGAAAGAGCATAACTGACCTTATTCCCATTCTTAGGGTAGCTCCTAGGAAACGATGAATTACATAAGTATCTGACGTCATTCTTGCTTCTAATGACGAAACACTTATATTATCGATTTGCCTTGCAGATAGGCCCATAGACCTTTCAAACAAGTCTTGGCGTATGTTTTGAATAGTTAAAGATGATGTCCTAGATGCCATCCTGTTGGCAACTACATTTAATATCCAAGCTCCAAAAGAAAAAAGAGCCATTATTAAACCCCAAATAATAATACGATTTTTATTTTCAGTAGGAATAATATCATCTACGATAAATGCTAAAATAGCTGGAAGAACTACTTCTAAAATAGTTCCAGCCATTTTGATAATTGCATTAATTATTAGCCGTTTTTTATATGGTTTACCATATCTTAAAATTAAGTTTATTTTGATCAGTCCTTTTTTAGAGATTCTATGAAGATATTAAGTTGTCCTAAAAGTTAGAACCTAGTGTATATGCCTTGCTTATCGGAACAGTAAACATAAAGCCAAGTCCAGGACCAGATACGTCTTCCATTACTTCTTGGATTTCATTAATTGTATTTTCGACCAAGTCTTCACTTTCTAATACACTAAAAATAGTTTTATTATATGGCCTAGAGTCTTCTATCATAGACTTAAAGGCTTCAAATATTGGAATATGATGATTCTTTCTGTCAACTATTAAACTCGCCATTCCCTGGCTGTCCAAAATTGTTGCGCCAGATGCCCCCGCTCTTACAAAAGCCGCTAAGATATCATCTAAATAATCCACTTCATTTAATACAACAAATAGAGCAAAAATAATAATCCACCTTCCTTATTATAGGTTTAAAAGGCTAGTTCTTCTAGCTCTTCTTTTTTCTTCTTTTTTACCTTATCCTTATGTTTTAGTCCATTAATTTCGCCGGCTCTTTGTATGGCTATTTTAGCAAATATAGGGCCAGAAACTTCATAAATTAAAACACTAAACATAATTATGGTACTTATTGCAACAGCATATTCAGGTAATTGCTGTCTAACTAAGACTATTAACCCTATAGAAACACCGCCTTGGGGAAGAAGGGCAAGTCCTAGATTATTAGTTACTACCTTATCAGCCTTAACAGACCTCGCTCCAACCCATGCACCAAACATTTTTCCGAATGCTCTTGAAAAAACATATGCTATTCCCATTAAACCAACTGCAGATAAGATGCTTAAGTTTAAGCTAGCTCCTGCTAAGGTAAAGAATAAGACATAAACAGGTGATGCAAAATCATTAACCGCATCAAATAAACGTTTGGAATTATGTAGAGTATTTACTAAAGTTGCCCCTATCATAATACAAGTTAAGAGGGCAGAAAGGTTAAAGGCATTTGATAATCCAGTAGCAATACCAATAAAGGCTAGTATAATTGCTTGTAACTCATCCCTACCCTTTGCCTTCTTGGAAATAAAGGATAGGGTTAAACCAAGTATAAGTCCAAGCAGTAAAGAACCAACAATTTCAACCATTGGCTCAACTACTAGGTTATATAAAGAGAAGGTTTCTGTACTTATTGATAGCTTTGCTAATGATATTGCAATTCCAAAAGCCATGATGCCAAACACATCATCTAATGCAACAACTGGTAATATTGTCCTTGTTAGAGGGCCATGAGCCTTATACTGTTTCATTACCATTAGGGTGGCTGCTGGTGCGGTTGCAGCAGACATTGATGCAATTACAATACTAAAAGCAAAAGGTTGTCTAAAAATAAAATACATAACTACAAAAACAGTAGCAATAGCAAAAATTACTTCAGCTAAGGTTATGATTACAATTGATTTGCCTAACTTTAGGATGTCCTTCATTACAAACTCACTACCTATAGTAAAGGCTATAATAGCAAGTGCAAGCTCGCTTATAACAGAGAATGTTTCTATATCTACAGCACTTACGTACTCAGTGAATGAAGGTCCTAGAAATAATCCGATAACTAAATATCCAGTCACGTTAGGGAGTTTTAATAGCCTTGCTATTTTTCCTCCTATAACACCTACAAGTAATACTAAGCAGATTTTGAACAACAAATTCAATTTAGCTCTTCCTCCATATCATAATATATTTCATTATGACGTATGCGCTCTTTCATTTCCCTTGATGCTAGTATTTTTGTAATTCAACCTCCTTCTAACTAATCTTATCAAAATACAGAAAGCGCATAAACCTGCCCTAATGAGCTTCGTCATACGCTTGGTATACTCCTATGGGGTTAGCTGACGGGTTAGGGCTTCCAAGTAGCCCTTCTAATAAATATTAGATTCACCCCAATAAATGGGTCCCCCACTACTTTTAGTATTCAGAGTTCTTTTTTAGTTTATCATCATTTTTTGATAATGTCAAAAATCATATTTACTATAGTTTTTCATTAAAAAGCCAGTATTCCTTCTATAATGTCATAAATTCAACATTATTTTTTTTGCGCATATAATTAATAGAGGTGAATTATATGGAATCTTGCGAACTTGTTACAACAATTACTGCACTTGCTTGTTTTATTGCAAAGAACTGTCCTAAAGAAGACCTACCCTTAATAGCATCAATCCTTACACAGTTAGGAGATACACTGGCTACTATCGAGGCTCATCAGTCACTATGTGAAGATAATGAGGAATAGCTGGCTCTTGTCTTTCAAACTTGTAAACATAATATCAATATAAGAGTTTATAATTCGCTACCAATAGAGTTATCAACCCATTATGTAGACCATAATAAAAAACAACTTACAAAAGACTAAAGTCTTTAATTTTTTCACCAAAAACACAAAAGACAAGTCCTATAACCCCAGTAATATATAGTTAAGTTAAACTGCCATGACTTAGCCTCCATAATCATAATATCCTTTGTTTTCCACAACATTATACATATACTTTAGATGATAGCCTGCAATCGTAGGCTCTTTAACGTATCTCAATCAAGAATAAAACAAGGATGGAGCATGAGAATAATCATGCTCCAAGACTTTATAAAAACCTTATTTTTTCTATTTATCTTATTCTTTAACACTTCCATATGAAATACTGCTTATTATGTATCTTGAGAAAAATGCAAATACAATTAATATTGGTATCACTGAAATTGCTACACTTAAATAAATTGCTCCTTGATTAGCAGCTATATCCGTTGAAGAGTTAAGAGATGCAACCATAACTGGCAGGGTAAACTTTTCAGGAGTATTAAGCAAAATTAATGGAACAAGATAACTATTCCAGTTACCTATAAATGCAAAAATTGACATTGTGGCAATACCTGGTGACATTATTGGTAAAACAACTTGATGAAAAATCCTAATTTCTTTTGCACCATCGATTCTAGCCGCTTCTAAAAGTGAAGGTGGCAAAACAGATATTACATATTGTCTTAAGAAAAACACTGTTCCAGGAGCTGCTATAGCTGGTATTATTAAAGGTATATATGAATCTACTAATTTTAGTGAACTTACTAAATTATAAAAACCTAATAAATTTAGCTGACCGGGTATCATCATAAAAATAATAATTATACCAAATAAAATACCTCTACCCCTAAATTTATAAACAGCTAAAGAGTATCCCGTTAAAGCCGAAAAATATCCAGATAAAATAGTAGTTGGAATAGCAACTATTAAACTGTTGAAAAAACCTCTAAACAAATTAAAATATCCAAATACAGTTTCCCAATTTACCTTTAGAGAACTACCAGGTATTAATGTAAAGCTGGTCATAATCTCTCTGCCACTTCTAGTAGAATTTACAATCATAATTAAAAATGGTAAAAGACATGTTATCGCAAGAAGGATTAAAAACACATATAATAAAGTCTTTTTTATCTTATAAGCCATCTATACTTCATCCTCCCTTCTATACAGCTTGAATTGCATAATAGATAATACCAATATAAACATAAAAATCACATATGCTACAGATGATGCATAGCCAACTTGATATGCTTCAAATCCAAACTTATACATATACATAATTGCTGTCTGAAGTATGCCTGATGGACTGCCTGTAGTCCCGTCAGATATTAGGAATGGAAGGTCAAACATCTGAATTCCACCAATCATTGATGTAATAGCCACATACAGTAAAATTGGTCTTAGTAATGGTAAAGTAATCTTACTAAATACCTTCCATCTTCCAGCACCATCTATTCTTGCAGCATCAAAGTAATCTTTTGATATGCCTTGTACCCCAGCCATTAGTATGATAAAGGAGTTTCCAAACCACATCCAGGCACTTATAATTGCTACAACATAAGGTGCCGTAGAAGAAGAACCAAGCCAGTCAATTGGACTACTAACCAAGCCTATCTTCATAAGAATCTGATTAAATGTCCCAAATCTCCAATCTAGAAAAGTTTTGAAAAGAAATGCTACAGATGTTGCAGCAATCAAATTGGGTAAGTAAAACAGGGCACGAAAAATGCTAAGGCCTTTTACCCTATACTTCATGTCACTAAATATTATTGTAAGTAAAAAAGCAATTCCTAATTGAACTATGATATTGGGTATCCATATTCTTAAAGTATTAGCCATTGCACGCCAAAAGAATTTATCAGATAATACTCTTTTGTAATTTGCTAGACCAACAAANATAGGGTCACCATAACCCTTATAATTTGTAAAACTCAGTTGCAATGTTCTTATCACTGGATAAACACTAAAAATCAAGAACACAACAACAAAGGGTAGCACAAAAATATATGCAACATTATTTATGTTTTTTTTCTTTATCTTTTTAACTTCTTCGGAACTCATTTAGTCGCCTCCTTCATAAAACTGTATTACTTGCTAGTCTAGTTATAGGTAAAAAGGTGGAGATAATAAAAATTCTCCACCTTTTTTATATGTTCTCCTATAATGCATTAATATACAATTTTATCTTTCAATCGTAAGTTCTGGATAGGTGGATTCTACTGTATCATAGAATTCATTAATGGCTTCTTCCTTAGACATTTCTCCTGTTTTAATAGCTGTAATTGCAGCACCCCATGCATCACCTATTACTGTGTCATATCTAGTTACTTTAGAATAGTCAATGCCTTTAGCTTGGTCTAACCAGAATGCATATGTCTTTTGATTTCCATACATAGAATTTTCGTAGTCACCATATTTTTCTAGTACTGAAACAGAAGAAACTATATCTCCCTCTGAATAATCAATCCACCATTCAAGTGTCTCTTCATCTAATGTACAGAACTTAACAAATTCCCATGCAAGGTCTTTTCTCTCACTATTTGAGCTAATACCTATATATGTTCCTCCACCAAAACCGTATGCAGGACCTGAACAAACTCCCCATTTTCCTGCTGTATCACCATAGTTATCTCTCATAGTTAAAACACCCCAGGATGGTAAACCAAAAGCAAATACTTCTGTCATTTCAGCGCCTTCTGATGCTTTTGCTATTTCCTCTTCATCCCAAATATTAGTATCAGCAGTAAGAACTGGAACTTCACCTGACATAGCTTGATACCATGGAGCTGACCATTGGCCCGCAAATGCTGTTAAATCATTTTGATATAAGGCAATACATAAGTCCATATAATCATATCTTGCTTGGTCAACATTTAACTTTCCATCTATAACCCAAGGGGTATCTCCTGAGAAGAAGTTCATTTCACCATCAGATGCAAATATTCTATACCCATGTTCTCTTAATGTTTCACCAGTTTCTAATATTGTTGTGTAATCCTTAAATAACTTACCAATTTCTTCAGGATCCTCAGTTCCAAATACTTCCTTAGCAATATCTCTACGATAGAAAATTCCCGCTGGAGTAATTTGATAACTAATTGCTCTTTGAACACCGTTAGCATCCTGCCCTACTTCCCATACGTAGTCAACAATATTAGAAGCATAATCTTGTGCATTATAAGGTGCCTTATCTAGGTCTTCAAAAAAGCCTGCATCAAACATTTCTGGTAACATCTGAGGTTCACCAACAATAACATCTGGTTCCTTAGCACCACCTAATAAGGCTGACTGTACTTTTGTTGGATAGTCAGCAGGTGCAATTACTACTGTTTCAACTTCTACATCAGGGTTTTCTTCCATAAACTTCATTCCGAAATCCTCTAAGTCTACTGCAAGTGTCCATACTACTAATTTCCCACTTAGTTTACCTTGATCATTACCCTCTTTATCATCTGATACTTCTGTAGTAGGATTGTCTTTATTATCAGCTAAATCCCCACCCCCATCTTCACTAGTAGATTTACCATCTGAACCACCACATGCTACTAGTGAAAAAATCATAACTAACATAAGAAGAAATGCTAAGCTTTTTCTTAATTTCATAAATAACCTCCTTACATAATTTTAGTGTTTTTGTTTACAACTTTATTATAAAGGTCTTGTTTTTTATATATAATTACCATTTTTTTAAAAAGGTGTTATTTTTTTATGTTGGTACAGCTTTGAGATTATACTTACTTATTATTTTCAATATAAACACATACTTCACTCATTTTACCCTTACGTATTAAAACAGCAAGTTCACCTTTTATTATCGAATCATTTACTGTATATAAATTGCCTGCTTCATCTAGACATTCTATATAACTAATTTTATATTCACCCGGAATCAGACTGGTCATATTGTTAAACTTATACTTTATAGTGGTATCACTTAAAAACTTTGCTATAATTTCATTAGTACCGTTAATTAAATAAGAAGGAATAGCCGGCTCAAACTTTAATCTTAATTCATCATCTTCTATGTAAAAGAATTTTCGCCCAAACATCATTATCTTCCACATATTCACAAATTCAATAGTTGAACCACTGAGCCTTGTTACAAAACCCTTACCATGGTAGCTACTATTTGGGTTACTACTACTAGCTATAAATGAAGAGTTTTCATATATACTTCTTCCATATACTTTAGGGTCTAGGAATGGAATTGCCGCATTATGTAGTTCTTTAAAAAATTCTTTGTAAAGGCCAGATTTTAGAAGCTCTAGTAAGTATTTATACTCCATATGTAACCATATAGACTCATTTTCTAACCAACCAGGTGTGAAGGCCTTGGCGCGTCCTAGTTCATATGATGCATCCTTTAGAGAAGCATTTACCTTATACATTGAAAGTTTAATATCGTACAAATCACTGTTTTTTATGTGGTTGTATAATTTCACCTTTTCCTCTCTACTAGAATCTAGCTTTAAATATCTTACAGGTCCTTCTAAAAACAAAGGTATCTTAATAACTTCAAAATGTTTTGGAAAAATACCAAGGTCATTTTCTTCATAATCTGTAACATTAAAAGCAAAATATGTTGGACAAATCTCCTTTTCTAAACTACATGCTTTTTCTATTCCTCTTTTTACCACTAGGTACCATTCTTCTAGGATTTCGACTAGAATCTTAGAATCTATTTCCCTTACTTTCCCAGACACTCCAGAATACACTTTTTCCCTATAAGCTTCTTTTACATCATTAGCCTTATTCCAAAATGAAATAACCTCCATATTAGATAAAAGGGAGTCTTTTTCTTCCTTTACCACTGACGATATAGATTTAACAAAATCAGATATTTCATCTAATAAACTAATTTTATGGGGATACTTCCTTAACATTTTTATTGTAAAGTTCATATNGCGAGCTAGTTCATAGGTCTCAGCCATAGACGATCCAAAAACTCCTGGTAAACCATTTAGTGCATCATACCATCCTGGTTTACCACCCTCCATCTCAACTCCCATTCCATAAGCATCTAGTGTTGAAAACTTACTAACACATAATAGAATTAGCTTTTCCATTAGACTTGAATAAATAACTTCTCCATTGCCATAATTACTCCTAACTAGCTTTTCTTTTGTTTGCCTCTTACTATCTTCATCTAACGCATTATACTGGCGGATACCATTATCTGTCTTTACATACCTTTTACGTCTAGGATTAACTTTTATCTGGGATAAGAAGTAAGTATAATCTTGTTCAAATAGAAGTTTCTCCTCATCTTCAGGAA
>JGI24707J26582_10003747_pt1 | contig 10795 bp, 7 predicted proteins | sample BioPla1DNA1_FD_26582 | JGI IMG/M metagenome (IMG submission 26582) | reverse complement strand
CTTACTGGTGACGGTGGATATTGCGAACTTTAATTAATTAAAAAGTAAATAGTATGAAAAAAGAGATATTTAAAAATAAAGAAGAACTGTCACTATATTTTGGTGACTTATTAGTGAAACTTGCTAATGAAAAAGATGTATTAAACATTGCATTATCAGGAGGAAGTACGCCTCAAACAATTTTTGATGTTTTAGCAAAAGAGTATAAAGATAAAATTGACTGGAATAAAATCAATTTCTATTGGGGTGATGAGAGAATCGTTCCACCAACTGATGCAGAAAGCAATTATAGAATGACTAAAGAGCATCTATTTGATAAACTTCCCATCAAAGATGAAAATATATTTAGAGTAAAAGGGGAGTTATCACCAGAGGAAGCAAATACTGATTATATAAATATTATCAAAGAAAATATTCCATCAAAGAATGAAGTTCCTGTTTTCGATTTAATGATTTTAGGAATGGGTGATGATGGGCATACAGCTTCAATTTTCCCACATGAAATGCAACTTTGGGACTCAAAAAATATTTGTGAAGTAGCAACACATCCTATTTCGGGACAAAAAAGAGTTACTTTAACTGGAGGAGTAATAAATAACTCTGAACGGATAATATTTTTAGTTACAGGAAGTAACAAAGCTGAGAAAGTTAAGGAGATTTTTGAAAAATCAGGTGACTTTGAAACTTATCCTGCATATAGAGTAGACTCTGCAAAAACACTATGGTTAATGGACGAAGAAGCAATTAGTTTATTAAAATAGTTTTAAGATAATTTTCCAAATAGCGAAGTGATAGTTTTCTCTTCGCTATTTTTTACTTTTTAACATGCTAGGATATACAAAAAGTTCTAAATATCCTTTACCTACCTCCATTTGGCTCCAATTATCCACATCAAAATTAATTACAACTGTTCCCGTAGTAGGAAACTTCTCAATGCGCTGACCAGTAAGTCGCATTGCTAAAATAGCCATATCTGGATTATGTCCAATTACCATAACAGTTTTACTATCTCCCGCAACAGACGATATAGCGTCTAACATATCTTGAGTTGTATCTCCATCATATAAAATCGGAAGTTTTGACATATCTTTTTCAGCATAATTATTTACATCGCAAAAAACGGTTGAAGTTTGATAAGCACGCACTGCCGGACTGGTTATTATTTTCTCGGGCTTACACCCTTTATCTAAAAGATATTCAGCTATAAGTTTTGCATCAGACCAACCTCTTTTCTTCAACTTTCTTTCAAAATCTTGACTTGCAAATGAAGGTGATTCTGTTTTTGCATGACGTATTAAAATTAACTTCTTCATCTTCTTCCCCTTTTTATTTCTTTATGACAGATTTAATATTTTATTTCAAAAATAGATTAAAAATTATATTTTTATTGAAATTTACAGATATAAATTAAATATATGACTAAAATAGGTTTAATTTCAGACACTCATGGATATTTCGACCCTAAAATATATGAATGGTTTAAAGATGTGGATGAAATATGGCATGCAGGCGACATTGGCAACGAAGAGGTTCTGAATAAATTAGAAGAATTTAAACCAACAAAAGCTGTTTTTGGAAATATAGACAACTGGCAAATAAGAAGTCGCACACCGGAGTTTTTAGAGTTTAAGTGCGAAGAGATGAAAATTCTGATAACGCACATTGGTGGATATCCTGCCAGATATACACCGGGTATAACAAAACTTTTAACCGAAAAAAAGCCCGATATCTTTATTTGTGGACATAGTCACATATTAAAAGTAATTAATGATAGTAAACTTAATCTACTACATTTAAACCCCGGAGCAATTGGTAAGAGCGGCTTTCATCAAGTTAGAACAGCATTAAGATTTCAGATTGAAGGCAACAACATAAAAGAGATGGAGATTATCGAATTAAAGAGATAAAAAAGAGCATAAAATCCCACAAATGACATTTTTTTTTAATATTTTTATAAAAAGTGATAAATTTCTTTCAAATTGATATTATATGTCAAAATCTGGTAGATATTTTAATCGAGATATTAGCTGGCTATCTTTTAACTACCGTGTGTTAGAAGAAGCGTCTGATAAAAACTTGCCTCTTTATGAGCGGCTAAAATTTCTTGCAATATATTCTTCAAATCTTGATGAGTTTTATAAAGTTAGAGTTGCTGAATATAAATATAATTTCGACCCCGAAGAGACTGAACACAACAAAAAAATGACACCAACTAAAGTCATTAATGAGATAATGTCAATTGTGGATTCACATTTAATAGAATTTAAAGAAATTTTCAATGACATACATAAAGAACTTAATAAAGAGGGAGTTATATTATATCAAGGAGAATATCCATCACAAGAATTATATCAAGATTTTATAAAAGATTATTTTTTAAGAAGAGTACTCCCTTATCTACAGCCGATAATAATCACAAAAGGAGTAAAATCTTTTCTGAGAGATAATAGACTTTATTTAGCAATTAGATTATACAGAAAAGTAAAAGATAATAAGCAAAAAAAGAAAGTAAGAAGAGCTAGATATGCTATATTAAAACTGCCAACTAATGATTTGCCAAGGTTCATAAAGCTTCCAAATATAGATAACAAATATCATTATCTTTTTTTAGATGATTTGGTTAGATTTAATCTTCAAGAGCTTTTTCCTGGTTATGATATTGATTCTAGCTATTCAATAAAACTTTTGAGAGATGCAGATTTAGGAATAAAAGATGAGTTCAGTGGCGATTTAGTTGAAAAAATTAAGAAAAATTTAGGTTTACGATTAACTGGAGAACCAACACTTTTCACCTATGACCGAGATATTCCAACCGATTTCTTAAACACACTAAAAGACACATTTAATCTACACAAAAATGATTTATTAGCAAGTGATAGATACTTAAACTTTCACGATTTCTTTGATTTTCCCAATCCTTTTGCTCCAAAATTAGAACTTAAACGACCAGAACCATCGCACCCCAAGTCATTGGAGGAAGTTGGCTCAATGTTTAAAGCTGTAAAAATTCGAGACAGGCTTTTGCATTATCCTTACCAATCTTTTGATTATCTATTACGCTTTTTAAATGAAGCTGCATTAGACCCAAAAGTTGAGGAGATAAAGCTTACACAATATAGAGTAGCACACGACTCTGCAGTTGTTAACTCTCTAATCGGTGCAGCGAGAAATGGCAAAAAAGTCTCTGTTTTTGTAGAAGTTAAAGCCCGATTTGATGAAGAGAATAACCTATTAACAGCAAGAGTGATGGAAGAGGCTGGTATAAAAATAATTTATAGTTTGCCAGGCTTAAAAGTCCATGCTAAAATGGCTCTAGTAATTAGAAAAGATGGCTATGAGAGAAAAAGGTCTTATGCATATTTAAGTACAGGCAATTTTAATGAAAAAACAGCTAAACTTTATTCTGATTTTGGATATTTTACTAGTAAAGAGAATATAATTTTTGAACTAGAAGATCTGTTTTATCATCTTGAAAATCAAGAAACAAAACCAAAGTTTAAGAAACTTCTCGTAACTCAATTTAACTTTAAATCGCAATTGGTTTCCAAAATTGATAGAGAGATAAAGATTGCTAAAAAAGGTGGAGATGGCTACATATTGCTAAAAATGAATGGTATGCAAAATAAGAAATTCATTAATAAGCTTTATGAAGCAAGTGAGGCGGGAGTTAAAATTGATTTGATAATTCGTGGTATATGCAGTGTAGTACCCGACCAACCGTATAGCAAAAACATCAGAATTATACGAATTGTTGATAGCAACTTAGAACATGCTAGAATATGGGTCTTTAATAATGAGGGTAATAAAGAGGTCTATATGACTTCTGCAGATTGGATGAACAGAAATATCAACAGACGAATTGAAGTTGCATTTCCAATTGAAGAGGAAAATATGAAAAATATGGTTTTAGATATTCTCAATCTTCAACTAAATGACAATGTAAAAGCTAGAATTGTTGACAGCAATCTTGTAAATCAAAAAATTATAAATGATAAGCCGCCTATAAGGTCTCAGTGGGCAACTTATGAGTTATTCTCTGATGGTAAAGAGTTGTGCTAAAAATATTCAATTCATCCCTCAACTGTTGTAAGGGACGAATTGAACACATAATAAAGTAATTTAAAATTTTAAGAACTTATTTATAGGAATATATATAAAAAGCAAAGTTGAAATATACAAAATCATTATTTTTAACCCCCCAACCCCCTAAAGGGGGAGAACATAACGTACAGAAACACATCAAATTACTTGTTTAAAATAATGATATCCAATATAATTTGCTACTGTACATTTGATGTTTTCTTTTAAAAAATATCGTAATTCTTATTTAAATCATCTATTTCAAAGATTGGTGCGGTGGTTTCTATCGGTTCTGAGTAAAAAATCACTGCATTATCATTCATTTTTGGATGGCTATTTTCTAATAGTTTTATCACTTCAGCTCCGGCATAAATAACAGGTCCATAGCTATGTGCAGCAAATACATTAACCGGCCTATGGTAGTAAAAAGCTGGGTCAAATGCCATTCCTGTACCAACACAAGTTCCCTCTACCTGTCCATTATCTTTTATTTTTGAAGCAACACCATTCCAACCTAATAATACTGCTGGACCGTATGAACTTGCGTCAACATATCCTAGATTAATAGCTTTTGCTATTGAATAGACATAAATTGCTGTTGCAGAAGTCTCCAAATAAGAGTCATTTTTATCAATAAGTTGATGCCAAAGCCCAACGCTACTCTGATTCTTAACTAAACCATCAATATGTAACTTTAATAAATTAACAATCTCATATTTTTCATTAAATGAATCTGGTAAAACTTCTAATAATTCAACCATAGTCAAAATTGCCCAACCATTGGCACGTGCCCAATGGAATTGAGGATGAGAAGCCATCTCTTCAACCCAACCGTGCATAAATAAGTTGTTTTCATAATTAAACATTCGTTTCGAGAACTGCTTAACTTGTTTAATTGCATCTTCAAAATACTTATTATCACCTGTATAACTGCCCATTTGTGCAAGAACCGGAACACTCATAAATAAATCATCTAACCACAATGAGTTAGCCATTGGACGATTTCTAGCCAATGTCCCATCAAATAATCGAAACTGCTTGTTTGAAATAAATTCAATACTATTTTCAATTATACTTTCAATATTATCAGATTCAAACCCACCTTTTCTGGCTTTAATCATTGCTGCTGTTAATGCTCCACAATCATCTAATGCATGAGGGTGCAAAAGTGAAGTCATCGCATGCTTTGGACCACCAATTTCAAACGGAATAGCTGCAAAATAAGGATATATATCTGACAAAAATGACAATCGCTCTTTTGTATAAACCTCATACTTTAAATCACCTGTTATCTCTGATGCATAAAGCATTGCAGCATAGGTTACTCCCCACTCATAACTAAGTAAACGGAAATCACCAGGTTTAAAAACTGTATTCTCATCAATTTTTGAATAATCATCAACAATTACTTCACTGTCTCTATCCGTTAACTCCATAGGTGTAGTGGAATTAAGATAATTATATATTTTATCTAATTGCTCTACAATCTCTGATTTTTCAGGAATTCCATAATTTATAGGGTAGTCTGGCTTCATCAAATGTAGCGGTGAAGTCGAGTCTGTTTGCCCACTCTCTATTGCCTTATTATTAACGCAAGATGTGAACAACAACAATAGTGGTAAAAATAGTATCTTTTTCATCTCATTTTTTTTATAAATATAACAAAAAAAAACTGATGTTGTATATACATCTAATAAAAAAACTGAAAGCTATTTAAAAAAACAACTTTCAGTTTTAACCAAATTTACCCGTTGAAAATATTATCGCATTAATCTAATTCCATAAATTCCTCCTGCCATAGAGTTTTCTTTAGCTTCAAATTTTATCTCAAAACTTGTTCCTAATTTACTTTTTAAATTTGCTGGTATTTCATATTCTACATCAATAAAATCACCACCTAACGAACCATCTAATTCAACAGTTTGCAGCAAACTACCATCTAGCAAAATATCAAAACTTCTATTTCTGTCACCACCAAAATAGGTTATCACAACAGCTCTTGCCTCTTTCTTTTTATCAACTAAATCGTAAGCAAACCAATCATGAGCATGTCTCCAATGCCTATCTTGATGCACACCAGCCTCACTCATTCCACTTCTGAAATTATGTTCAGTTTCTGGTTGTTGCTGTCCGGTTGCTATCTTATCGATAGTTTTTCTTTCAATTTCAATCTTCTTCTCTTCTTCTTGCTGAAGTTTTTGAAGATTAGCCTCTAAATCTTCTTGTTTCATAACCTGCCAATAAACAATATATCGGGCATCATGAAGTGAGGCAAAAGGTATTAAAGTAATATCACTTTTTGATTCTGGATATATAAGTGAACTTAAAGTAAACTCTAATTTATCAGAATTAGCTTTAGAAATATTATCGATCCAATTATCATCATTTATTACAATAATTGGTGCAGTTTCTCTACTATATAATTTACCGTGTGCCACGTGTCCCATTCGGCTACCATCAGCAAGTAATCCATCCAAATCATCACGACCTGTTTCTGCAGCTAGTACAAGTGGACCATACATTATTGAATAATAAGGAGAATTATCTGGCAACTGCTCTGCATAAGTTTTAATTGAAAACTCAACTTCTACTACATCACCGTCATTCCATTTCTGATTAATCACAATAAACTCATCCTTTATACTATATTTTTTTGTGACTTTATCATTTATTTTAACAACAGTTTCTCTTGCTTCTACCCACTTAGGATTTCTAATTCTCAATTCAAACTTTTGAGATTCATCCATATTTAAGGTTAGTGAAGAGCTATTGTTATATGGAATTTCACTCTCTTGAGTAACAGTAATATTTTTATCGTTCCAATTTAATTTAGATGAGACAAATAAGTTTACAAATAGCCCCGAATTATCATAAGCATATATAAACTCTCCATACTTTGAATGATTTTCAATTCCTGAACCTACGCAACACCAAAAAGCAACTTCGGGCTGAGAATAAACTCTATAATGTTGTGGACGCATACTTGTAAAATAGACCAATCCACCATGCTCTGGATGTTGAGAAGATAATATATGATTATACATCGATCTTTCGTAAAAATCAACATATTTCATCTCGCCCGTTTGTGCAAATAACATTTTTGACAAACGCATCATATTATATGTATTACAAGTTTCTGGTCCCTCTTTTGACTCTAACATTGCTGTAAAATCGGATGATGGGTGAAAATGTTCGCTAACAGAGTTACCCCCAATTGTAACTGAACGCTCGCTCACAACAATATCCCAGAAAAACTCTGATGCTTTTTGCCACTCTTCATTATTTGCAACTTCAGCCACTCTTTCAAAACCTATGACTTTGGGAATTTGAGTATTTGCATGCATTCCATTAAGTTTATCCTCACGAGCTAAAAGAGGATTTAAAATAAACTTTTGAGAAAACTTCTCTGCCATTTCTAAATGTCTAGCATCATTTGTAATTGCATAAACATCCGCAAATGTCTCATTTAAACCTCCATACTCTGACCTCAACATATCTTCCATTTGTTCATCAGAAAGATTCTCAATAATAGTGTAGAAATAATCTGTTAGTTTTATTAAAATATCTTTAGCTTTCTCATTATTAGCATATAACCAAGCATCTCTAAGGCCTGCAAAAAGTTTATGTATATTATAAAGTGGAACCCACTTTTCGTTTAATGAAAATCCGCCTGCACGAATTTTTCCCTGTGCAATATCTTCCCACATAACAAAACCACCTGGAACACCACCAACATACCCTTTTTCATTGGCTTGCTGGCATCGTTCTAACTCATCAATCATATAGTTTAAACGAGCTTCTGCTGCCTCATCATTCATAGAAGCAACAATAAGAGATAGTGCTGTTAAATAGTGCCCACCAATGTGCCCATCTAGGCCATCACTTTCCCAATTGCCATATCGCTCTGCCTTTGGAGTAAGTCCTGCATCAATTAAAAATGGCGCCAATAATCTATCAGCATCATGAGCCATTACATAATCATAATTTAATTGTTGCGAATGATTAAATGGGCTCTCTAATAATTCAATATCAGAAAGTGCAAAATAATTAATTTCTGATTTTTCTATTTGAGAACAAGAAGAACTCAATAATAAGAAAAGGAAAAAATAGATAAAATGATTAAGTTTCATGTTGTTTATTTATGTTAATATTTATAATAGTAACACAAAAATAGTGAAAACTAACCATTAAACTGTGAATTTTAGTTTAAATAAGTACAATTTACCTTTATTATTGCTGAAAATATAAATTAAGGCATTGTTTTGTCAAATTGGAATTGACTATAATCAAATTGTTCTGCAGTTTCAGTTACTACTTCAACTATAAAAATATCTTCTTTTTTCTTAGGTCGATAATGATCTAGCCACCTAAAACCGACTAATTTACGCTGATCTTCTAACACCAAGAAAGGAGGATTTAGATTGCCTGAGGGCTCTTGTCGCAATATTATTCCTTTTACTTGTTGTTTTTCAAGTAAAATAGTCATATTGCTTGCTTCAGCTTTGTTCATTCCAATTATAACACCTTTATCTTTTGGATAATAAATTGCCTGGCTATTACCATCAACATCAACTTTATACAAATCATTATCTTTTATATAGCCAACCATATTCCGACCTTTAATTTGGTTATAAAGATGAATAGAATCTGCTTCAGGAGAAACTATAAAAGAATTATCAAAAAATTCAGCTTTATCTAATTCATTATTTTTTGTATAAAGCTTGATAACATTTGCACTCATCTGGTTGCCCATAGCCCAAAGTATAGGCCCTTTATAAAATGTATTAGTAGAATCTACAGTGTTGTAAACCATTGAGTCACACCTGCCTTGAAAGTCTTCTCGAAAAAACTTGACATTATAATAAGCTCTAACTAACTGGTTAGTTGAGCTATCAGTTTCAAGTGGATCTAATCGCAATGTATCAGCATGAAGAAAAAGCGTATCTTCATTTTGTATTTGTAGCATTAAAGCTCTTTTGGTAGTAAGAGCTCTTTTGGTAATTTCATTATAATAGCCATAATCACCTTTAATAATAACATTATTAGTGGTATCGTGTAGTGCCATATTGGAAAAAACTTCTCCAAAACCATTATTTCTATTATAATAAATAGTGTCTCCAAACAACTGTTGTTCAACTCCTTTTACAGAACTATTTTTTTCTAATTGAGCTAAATCATTCTCTGTGTCATAAAACCCTAGTTCAGAATAGATGGTATTCTCTTCACTATAAATTGTTGTCGGACCTACGATTTTAACAATTTTGCTAACAGTATTGTATTGTAGAGTATCTGAATGTATTGTATAATCTGGATTAATAACCACAACACTATCTCTAAAGTGAACCTCATCACTGTTGGGGAAATAATATCCCAACTCACTTATTAAATTATTATCTCCATTAACAATTTCACCACCATTAAAATAGTAAGCGACATTATGTTTTCTATCATAATCAAGGAATTCTGTTGTTAAAACGACATCATCATTCACCATTTTAACATTATCGCGAACCTCAGCCATTTCATCATTTGCAAAATATCGCAATAAATCACCATATAAATGAACTGAATCGGCCTGAATAAGATGCACATGGCCATGAGCGTGAACCATATTTGAATCTCTATGAAAAAAAGCACTATCACAAAACATTAGTGTCTCCTGATGACTAAATTTCACATTCCCAAAAAGTGCTTGAACATTTTTACCAAATCGTTCAGCACCCTCCATATAGTCTGCATGCTCAATAGTTACGGTAGTTTTCTGACCTTTTTCATCACTCTTTTGAGCCATAATAAAAGGAGCTAAAAGAACAAAGCAAACCACAACAAATAAAAGATTATACCGCATTAAATATTCTTTTAAGAACAAACAATTTGCTTATTACTTCTTCCAACCATCAAATTCAAACTTACAATTTGCCCACTTTGGACTAATTGTAATATAAGTCTCTTTTTGTTTCTTTTTTATCCAATCAAAAAACAAATCCTGACTCTTATTATTTTCTAAAATATTCTTTATAAGTTCATAATCGTCAGTAATATTCGCACGGTGAGGCTCTGTTTTAGATTTTAGTTTTACCAAAACCAAATAATCTTTTCCTAGTCTTTCATCTTTCATTAAGAATGATTTTGAGACTTCTCCCACCTCCATTTTTTCAATTTGGCGAGTAATTGTAGGTGGTATCTCTTGAATATCAAATTTTGTAGATTGACTATAAGGATTAACCATCAATCCGCCATTCATTCTTGTATCTTTATCCATTGAAAAATGAAGTGCTGCTTCGTCAAAAGAGATTTTTTCTTCATCGATTAAACCTGCAATAGAGTCAATTCTCATTTGAGCATTTTTAAAATCATCTGGTCTCACTTTTGGCTTTAATAAAATATGGCGAGTATTTACTCTATCTCCCTGTCTTGCAATGAGCTGTATTATATGAAATCCAAATTCACTTTCCACGATTTTAGAAACTTTACCCTCTCCTTGTAGATTAAATGCAACTTTTGCATACTCTTGAACTAGTTCTGCACGAGTCATAAATCCCAGTTCACCACCTCTTGCTGCACTTCCTGGATCTTCTGAATAGAGCACCGCTAATGTTGCAAAATCATCTCCATCTGCCACTTGACGCTGAAACTCACGAAGTCTACTTTTTACTTTTTCAACCTCTTCAACATCAATTTTTGGGTCAATACGAATTTGCTGAAACTCATATTG
>JGI24707J26582_10003746_pt1 | contig 10796 bp, 9 predicted proteins | sample BioPla1DNA1_FD_26582 | JGI IMG/M metagenome (IMG submission 26582) | reverse complement strand
TCCTGAATCCGGAAGAGGAAATAGAGTTAGCAAAGAGGATTGAAGCAGGAGATCAGGAAGCTAAAAATATTTTGATTTGTTCAAATCTTCGCCTTGTAATTAGTATTGCCAAAAAATATATGAGAACGCGTTCTTTATCTTTTTTAGATTTGATACAAGAAGGAAATTTGGGTCTGATAAAGGCTGTGGAACGATATGAATATGATAAGGGATTTCGTTTTTCGACTTATGCAACATGGTGGATTAGGCAGGCAATTACACGCGGAATAGATGATCAGGATCGTACAATTAGAATTCCGGTTCATATGGCTGGAATCGTTCGCAAAGTAATGAAAACTGCACGAGATATGTCTCAGGAAGATGATATTCTACCTGATAATAAACGGATAGCGGAAGAACTCGGTATATCGGAAGAAAATGTTGAACGAGCATTTCGCATCGCTACGCATCCGGTTTCTTTGGAAACACCAGTAGGGGATGATGGGACTGCTTCTCTTGGAGATTTTATTGAGGCTACTGAAATGACTTCTCCTGAGGAAAGTGCAGTAGAGACCTCTATGCAGATGGAGATTAACAAACAATTGCAGACACTCAATGAGCGTGAGCAAAAAGTTCTGGAAATGCGCTTCGGCCTTAATAATGGACAACCTCATACACTTGAACAGGTTGGAAATTATTTTGGTTTAACTCGTGAACGAATTCGACAGATCGAAGCAAAGGCTTTAAGAAAACTTCGCCATCCTAACCGTAGTAGATACTTAAAAGATTTTGTTGTATAGGGACCTTTATTAAGGATTGAAGTTACAAACTTCTAACCTTAATTAAAAGGAGGTAGCGGTAATTACAAAAATTTAACACAATTTATAATCTTAAGAGTACTTTATTATCTATATAATCTTCGAATATTTCATGATAAAGCGCTGTTGGTTAGTTCAGTGCTCATCTCTTGCACTATCTTTAATACTTCCTTTATTACAAATAATCTTAATTATAAAAACTATATAACAAAATATCATTGTTTTTTTATTGCTTCATTTTATCGCCTGAGAAAATAATAGACGATTAGTATAATTTTAGAAAATTATACTAGGCATATAATGAGGCTAAAGACTATTTATAACATTAAATAATCAATGAGATAAAAATTCCTAATAACAGATTGGCGGATTTTACCTTGACATAAGCTGGAGAGCAATATAGAATAAGTTAACCTTTAAAATAGTCCTTTGAACTAAAGGTTAATTGTAACAAAAAAATATTTGGACCTTTCATCCAATCCCCTTAGATTGGGTAGGAGATGCCTAGCCGATAAATACTATGCATACACGCACATAGGATTGTCAGCTTCTACCCACGGGTAGAAGCTTTTTTTTGGCATATATTCTCCCTAAGAGTATGCAAGTTTGTAGGTCCACCTATGTATAGGAGGGATTTTTTTGTATTCATTAACTAGCACTCAAGCACTTTCACGAAATGATATTCATATCATACTAAATCGTGCTCAAGAATATTTAGAACACGATAATTTCCCCACTTTATGTGGTAAAGTAGCAATTCTATTTATCGAGCCAAGTACTCGTACAAATCTTTCTTTTCAAATGTCTGCCCAGCAATTGGGTTTACAAGTTCTTAATTTTTCCCCAGATAATTCAAGTTTTATAAAAGGTGAATCCTTACAAGATACTTTAGAAACCCTAGCTGCCATGGGTGTAGATATTGCTGTGATTAGGGCGAAAGGTGATTGGCCTGCAATGGTAGACACAAACAATCTTCCAATTCGACTAATCAATGCTGGTTCAGGTGTTCATGAACATCCTACTCAGGCATTACTCGATGCCCTTACCATACGTCAGGAGTTCCATGATTTTACGAACCTCAAGGTAACGATTGTGGGAGATGTACTACACAGCAGGGTTGCACGGTCTAATTTTGATATTCTTACAAAACTAGGTGCTAAAGTTCAATTTGCGGGACCACCAGAGTTTGCCTGCGAAGGAGTTGTAAGTTTAGCTCCCTGGGTAGATTTCGATGAAGCCTTATTAGATTCAGATGTGGTCATGATGTTACGCATTCAACATGAGCGGCATCAGGAAGGACTGGTGATTAACAAGGAGGAGTATCACCGGAGATATGGATTGACAAGTGCACGGGTAGCAAAGATGAAAAAATCCGCAATTATAATGCATCCGGGGCCCGTCAATCGTGATGTGGAAATAGCAAGCGAAGTAATACATTACCCGCAATCACGTATCTTAACCCAAGTGCGTAATGGTGTAGCGATACGGATGGCCTTACTAGAAAAATGTTTAATGGAGGACTACTATGAACAACTGGTATCTACCGAATGGTCATATATTTCTAAAAGGAAGATTACAGCAACAAGCTTTGCTCATTAAGGATGGTAAAATTGCTGCCTTTGGTGCCCAAGCAGAAAAGGAGAGTAAGGCATTGGGCGATCAGCTTCGCATATTTGATGCAAAAGATTGTATAGTTTCGCGAGGTTTTATTGATCTCCATGTTCACTTACGGGAGCCTGGTGAAGAAATTAAAGAAACGATAGCAAGTGGAAGTAAGGCTGCAGCTCGCGGAGGATTTACCTCCATCTATGCCATGCCAAATACCAATCCACCACTTGATTCTTTGGAACGATTGCATGATTTCCAACAAAGACTGGATGAAGCTTACGTGCATGTTCATCCGATAGCTTGCTTAAGTAAGAACAGGCAAGGAGAGGAGTTAGTGGATTATGCAAGTCTAGCTAAGGCTGGCGTGAAACTATTCTCGGATGATGGAGATCCAGCAACAGAAGAAATCCTTGTAAGTTCTATGAGAGAACTTGCGAAAATAGATGGAGTATTTATTAATCACCTTGAGGATAAATCCATGACAAAGGGTGGACAGTTCCACAAAGATATTCCAGCTGAATCCGAATATCTAATGTTGGAAAGAGATCTGAAAATCGTGGAACAAACAGGTTGTCGTTACCATGCGGCTCATTTAAGTTGTTGGCAATCCGTTGAACTTATACGACAAGCGAAAGCAAAGGGGCTGCCGGTCACTGCGGAGGTAACTCCCCATCATCTTTTATTAACTTATAACGATATTAAAGACCCCAAAGGTTATTATCAAATGAAACCGCCCTTACGCACGTACGAGGATCAAGAAGCACTTATTAAAGGGCTAGCAGATGGTACCATTAATTGCATTGCCACAGATCATGCGCCCCATGGAAGGGTAAAGGATAGAGGATTTAGTCCACAGTCACCTTTTGGTATCACAGGATTAGAAACGGCTTTTGCCTCATTGTATTCAGGGTTGGTACTTACCGGGCGACTATCCTTGCTTCGCCTTTTGGAAGCTTTAACAATCAGCCCGGCACAAATTTGTAATGAGTCTTATGATTTAACTATAGGAGAACCAGCTGATGTGGTTGTTGTTAACCTTAAGAAGCAAGGGAAAATCGGAAAAGAAGAGTTTTATAGCAAAGGAACAAATTCACCATTTTCAAACCAAGTCTTTACTGGCTGGACAATGTTAACATTAAACTCAGGAGAGGAGAGCTACAATGGCACAATTTAAAGATCTGAAAAAGGTATTAGTACTAGGATCTGGACCTATCGAAATTGGTCAAGCAGCAGAGTTTGACTATGCGGGAACGCAGGCATGTCAAGCGCTTAAAGAAGAGGGCATTGAGGTGGTTTTGGTTAATAGTAATCCTGCTACGATTATGACGGACCCTAAGATTGCAGAACGCGTATATATAGAACCTCTTACTTGCGAAGTCATAAGTAAGGTGATACATCAAGAGAAACCTGATGGAATATTAGCGACTATCGGTGGCCAGACAGGGTTAAACCTAGTACGAGAGCTTTCGGAATCTGGGATATTAGAAAGGGAAAAGGTACATATTCTAGGTACCCAATTAGATACTATACATAAAGCAGAAGACCGCAGTGCTTTTAGAGAAGCAATGCAAACTCTTAATCAGCCAATTCCGGCTAGTGCGATTGTTCATAAAATGGAAGAAGCTATAGCATTTGTGGAGGATATAGGATTCCCTGTTGTAATTCGTCCGGCTTACACATTAGGTGGTTCTGGCGGTGGCTTTGCTAATAATATGGAAGAATTAAAAGCCAAAGTAACTTCAGGTTTACAACAAAGTCCAATTAAACAACTATTGCTTGAACAAAGCATAGCAGGGATGCGAGAAGTAGAGTTTGAAGTGTTACGGGACGTAGAAGGCAATAGCCTAATTGTATGTGATATGGAAAATGTAGATCCAGTGGGGATACATACCGGTGACAGTGTGGTGGTTGCACCATGTCAGACCTTAACATCTCAGGAAAAAGCGATGTTGGAAAAGGCGTCATTGGATATTGTTGATGCACTTGGTGTAATCGGCAGCTGTAATGTTCAGCTTGCTATAGATAAATATACTAGTAGGTATTATGTAATTGAAGTAAATCCAAGGGTGAGTCGCTCTTCGGCATTGGCATCGAAAGCGACAGGCTATCCCATTGCTCGGGTGGCTGCTAAGATCTCCCTTGGAATTACTTTGTCCGAAATGAATGTATTTAAGAGGCCTAAGGTGAATTATATTGTTACCAAAATCCCCCGTTGGCCATTTGATAAATTTCCCACAGCAAATCGTCAGCTTGGCACACAGATGAAAGCAACTGGAGAAGTAATGGCGATTGGTGGTAGCTTTCATGAGTCTCTCCAGAAGGCGGTTCGTTCCTTGGAGTGTGAACCTGATACTTTGTTTAGCGAGCATTTCCAAGCTGTTTCGCAAGACGAATTAGAAAAGCGACTACAACAACCTGACGATCAACGCTTATTTTTAATTATAGAGTATCTACGGCGGGGCGGATCGGTAAAGAAATTGGAAGAGTTAACTGCAATAACCCCATACTTTATAGAGCAGTTTGCAACCATGGTTGATTTCTATAAGCAGTTACCGAATATGCAACCTGGTAAGGAGATTCTATGGCAAGCAAAACGGTACGGATTTAGCGATAAAGATATCGCTAAGGCATGGGGATCTTGTGCAGAGGAGCTTCGAGAAAAGCGTGTTAAACACCAGATACGCCCTAGTTACTTGCAAGTGGAGGCTGGTGGATCACCCTATTATTACTCTACATATCATTATGAAGGGATGCGTCAAATTCCTAGTATCCCGGAGGAAAGTCGCGCCTTAATGGTTCTTGGGAGCGGGCCGATCCGGATCGGGCAAGGGATTGAATTTGATTATTCTACGGTGTATGCCGCGTGGACCATACGAGAAAATGGCTATCAAGCGGTTATAATCAACAACAATCCAGAAACAGTATCTACTGATTACTATACATCTGATCGATTATACTTTGAACCTCTAGTTGAGGAGGAAGTATGGGAGATCTACCAGGTGGAGAAGGCAGATGGTATACTTGTGCAGTTTGGTGGTCAGACGGCAATTAACTTGGTAGAGTTTATCGAAAAAGAGCAGATGCCAATAGTAGGTACTAGGGCAACAGATATTGCTGGCATGGAGGACCGCGAGCAGTTTGATGCAGGTATGGAGTATCTCAACATACCAAGGCCAAAAGGATATACAGCGCATACTCCAGAAGATGCACTTGCCCTTGGAGAACATCTTACCTATCCAATTGTAGTACGTCCTTCATATGTCTGCGGCGGTCGAGGTATGGAAGTGATCGGTAGTATAGAAAGTTTAGAGGAATATCTTAATGCATTTCCCAAGCATAGAGGTTGGCCTTTATTGATGGATAGCTACCTGGCTGGTGTAGAGGTGGAAGTCGATGCGGTCAGCGATGGTTCAGATATATTTATTCCAGGCATCATGGAACATCTAGAGCGAGCCGGCGTACATTCTGGTGACTCGATTGCAGTATTTCCTTCGCAGTCCATCTCGGAAAAGTTCTTAAATAAGATATATGAGTACACCAAGAAAATTGCTTGTCATTTTCAAGTAAAAGGCTTTTTAAATATACAATTTGTAATTGCAGAAGATCAGGTATATGTCTTAGAGGTGAATCCACGGTCTTCCAGAACTGTTCCATTTTTAAGCAAGGTAACAGGCATTTCCTTGGCGAAGTTAGCAACAGAGGTTTCCTTGGGCAAGCCACTAAAGGAACTTGGCTTTATTGGTATGGGTAAAGCAGACCTTTCTGTGGTTTCAGTAAAGGTTCCGGTGTTCTCATTTGCCAAGTTGGTTGGAACAGAAATTACGCTAGGACCGGAAATGAAGTCCACAGGTGAGGCCATGGGTCGTGAACGAAATCTAGTAAAAGCCCTATATAAAGGGTTTGCCTCAGCAAAGGTAGAGATGCCTAAAAGAAAGAAGGCCCTGATTACTATAGCGGATCGGGATAAAGATGAATTAGAGGATATTGGACGATTGTTATATGGTTTAGGTTTTTCCCTTGTAGCAACAGCAGGAACAGCAGCTAGATTAAGGAAACTTGGGATTGCCTGTAAGAAAGTTGTGAAGTTGGCAGATGGAAATGACATACTCGATTTACTTGCTGGTGGGGAAGTTGACTTGGTTATTAATACAATAACCCATGGTAAACAACCGCAAAGGGATGGTTTTCGCATACGTAGAGAAGCAGTGGAAAGGGGGATTCCTTGCTTTACCTCATTAGATACGGTTAAGGCTTATCTAAAAGTAGTGGAAGATCGAGAACTTTGGTTAGCACCCTTGGAATAATTCGATGATTTTTGATTGTTTTAAGCCGCTGCAGGCAGTATGGAGGATAATATGAAGGTGAAAATAAGTGATAAAAAGGAACTTGCCAGTGGAATATGGCAGATGGATGTAAGCGGAGATTTCCCCTACACGGAAGTGCAGCCGGGGCAGTTTGTGCACATTCAGGTTGGAGATGGTCATGATCATGTGTTACGCCGACCGATCAGTATAGCGGAAGTGAACCCAGAGCAATCAAGATTAACGATTGTATTTAGGATTGTTGGGGAAGGTACTGAGTGGCTAGCACAACAAAGTGTGGGTAATGTTTTAGATGTCATTGGCCCTTTGGGTAATGGTTTCAAATCTGTGAAGAATGCCCGTTCACTTATAGTGGGAGGCGGGATTGGAATTCCTCCCCTCTATGAATTAGCTAAACGGTTAAAGGTGGAAGGGAATAAGGTGGATATCTTTCTGGGATTTCGAAGGGGGGATGAGGTGTTCTGGAAGGAGCGTTTTGCCAAGTTTGGGAATGTGCAATTGTATACTGAAGATGGCGCTCTAGGAACCAAAGGCTTTGTCACCTCAGGAATAGAAGCACGATTAATAGAAAATCCAAAGCTTTGGGATTATGTGTATGCTTGTGGTCCTCGCGGAATGCTAAAGGCAGTGCAAGAGCTAATTATGGACTTACCTGTTGGCGGAGGTGTCTCACTGGAAGAGCGGATGGCTTGTGGTGTTGGTGCTTGCTATGGTTGCACTTGTGAGACTACCGCTGAAGAGTCGAAACGTATCTGTGTTGATGGGCCAGTTTTTGACTGGAGGGAGGTGAAGCTGTGATGAAACCTAATATGTGTGTTGACTTTGCAGGGCTTAAACTTAAAAATCCAGTCATGCCAGCCTCTGGTTGTTTTGGCTTTGGTCGTGAATATGCTAATTTCTATGACTTAAGTAAGTTAGGAGCAATTGTAGTAAAGGCGACTACAAGCCAACCTAGGAAGGGGAATCCTACTCCACGGGTTACTGAAGTACGAGGTGGCATGCTTAACTCCATTGGACTGGCAAATCCAGGAGTTGATAGGGTTATTGCAGATGAGCTTCCTTGGTTACAGCAGTTTGATATACCAGTTATCGTGAATGTAGCTGGTGAAACTATCGAAGAATATTGTACAGTGGTGGATAGAATCTGCCAAAGTGGTTTAGCCCATGCCATTGAACTTAATGTATCCTGTCCCAATGTGCAACAAGGAGGCTTAAGTTTCGGCGTAGATCCAAAAGTATTGGGCGAGCTATTGGAGGCAGTGAGAAGGGTTTGCACCCTACCTCTGATAGTAAAGCTATCACCCAATGTAACCGATATTGTAGAAATTGCTAAGGCTGCTGAAGATGCGGGAGCTGACGGATTGAGTTTGATAAATACATTAATTGGAATGAAGATAGATATCAATAGGAGACGTCCGGTATTAGCAAGAGGAAGCGGAGGATTATCGGGACCTGCTATAAAACCAGTAGCCATTCACATGGTATACCAGGTTGCAAAAGCAGTCAAAATACCTATCTTAGGAATTGGGGGAATAAATACGGCAGAAGACGTTATTGAATTTGTGATGGCAGGTGCTGCGGCAGTAGAAGTAGGTACAGCCAATTTTACCAATCCTTTTGCTTGTCCAGAGATAATAGCAGATTTAGAGAAATATATGTCCAAGCGTGGTATTAAGAATTTAGAGGAAATCCGAGGATGTGCACTGTAATTATTATGGCATTGGTATTTGAACAAGAGATAATATGATTAACATTTACATAAGGAAAGTATTAAATTTCTATAATTAAGTTGTTTGTGATTAGATTGCAACTATTTTACCTTGATAACACTTAGAGGCTTCTTGCATACTTGCAAATATATTTATTGAATCTATTGAGCTTTGATGATCATAAGAAAGATAATAATGTTTTATCATATTGAAAAGTGTGCAGGCTGGTAGAAAGGAATGATTATTTATATGATGAATGAGCGGTTAATCGTAGCATTGGATGTTAGTTCTCAGGATGAGGCTTTGAAAGCTGTTAAGGATATAGGGCCCTCCTTGCGGTTTGTTAAGGTGGGGATGGAGTTGTTCTATAGTACCGGTCCGGAATTTATTTCAAGACTGAAGGATTTAGACCTAAAAGTATTCTTAGATTTAAAAGTGCATGATATCCCAAATACTGCACAAAGGGCAATCCATGTATTAAGTAAACTTGGCTGTGATATGTTAAATGTTCATTGCAGTGGTGGACTAACAATGATGAGCCAGGCCCAGCAAGCCCTTGAGGGGAATACTATTCTGATTGGTGTAACCCAATTAACCAGTACCGATCAAAAGGTGTTAAATGACCAATTGGGCATTCCTGGCACTGTAAAGGATAGTGTATTAAACTATGCCAGTCTTGCTAAGAAGGCAGGTTTGGCCGGAGTTGTATGCTCCCCACATGAAGTTGTACAGTTAAAGCAAACTTTAGGTAGTGATTTTATTACGGTTACTCCTGGAGTTCGTCCAGCAGGAGGAGAGGTACAGGATCAGAAACGGGTGATGACACCGGGAGAAGCGATTGCAGCAGGAAGTGATTATCTCGTTGTTGGGCGCCCGATTATGGGGCAATCTGATCGAAGAGAGGCATTTGAACGTATTGTTGAAGAAATGGAGGCGGCTTCCTAATGACAAAAGAAATGACAAAGGAAGAAATTGTTGAATTTATGAAGGAAATTGGTGTATTGCAAGAAGGCCATTTTAAATTAACTTCTGGATTACATAGTAATCAATACATGCAATGTGCAGCGGTGTTTAAGCGGCCGGAACATGCCGAGAAATTGGTATCTCTTCTTAAGAACAAATTACCAAAGGATGTAGATACAGTAATCGCTCCAGCGATTGGTGGTATCTTAATGGGATATGAGTTGGCACGTGCGCTTGCTTGTAACTCTATATTTGCCGAGCGACAAGAGGGTATAATGACTTTGCGCCGTGGCTTTAAATTAAATCCCGGCGAGAAGGTATTGGTTGCTGAAGATGTGGTTACGACAGGCGGTTCTGTGAAAGAAGTACTTGAAATCGTGAAAGCTGCAGGATGTGAAATTGTAGGTGTAGCTTCCATCGTAGATCGCAGTAATGGAAAAGCAGATTTTGGTGTGCCATTCTTTAGCCTGCTTCAGATGGATATTACCACCTACAGACCTGAGGAGTGTCCTCTTTGCCAGCAAGGTATTCCGGTTAATAAACCCGGTAGCCGGCAGTAATAAGAAAACATATCATATTGTTCGAAGTGGTACTTGCATATTAACCATGCAAGTACTATTTTTTATAAAAATCCAAATTTTAATTGACATATCTTTCCTTGTATTGTAATATAACTGTATTAATACACATAGTACAGTTAATGCGGTAGAAATTTTAAGAAAGGGGAAGCTTGTGATAGTTATAGATTATAAAGATCGTAGACCAATATACGAGCAAATAGTAGAACGATTTCAAGAGCTAATATTGAAAGGGATACTTGAAGCTGATAGTCAGCTACCATCCGTTCGAAATTTGGCAATGGAGTTATCCATTAATCCGAATACTATTCAGAAGGCTTATACGGAACTCGAGCGCCAGGGTTATATCTATTCGGTTAAGGGGAAAGGAAGTTTCATAGCCATAACAGATCAGTTAGTTAAGAAAAAAAAGGAAGAAATATTGGAAGCAGCAACCCTCTTAGCAACGTTAGCCAAAGAATATAGAGTAGAAAAGGACCAATTTATTAATGCAATAAGCAAAGGATTTAAGGAGGAGTCATAATGATTGAGGTGATCAATGTCAGTAAAAGTTTTGGTCATATAAAGGCAGTTGATCAAGTTTCCGTTACCATCCAGCAAGGAAATGTCTTTGGTCTCGTGGGAACCAATGGAGCGGGTAAAAGTACATTACTTAGGATGTTATGCGGTATTATCAAGCCAGATCAAGGAACGATTAAAATNGACGGAATGGATATTTATGAAAATACTAAGGCAAAGGTGCTTTACCATAGGGATTTATAATTCTAAAAAAATGGCATGGTCGGTTTATATATCGGCTATGCCGTTTTGCTTTCTGTA
>JGI24707J26582_10003744_pt1 | contig 10797 bp, 4 predicted proteins | sample BioPla1DNA1_FD_26582 | JGI IMG/M metagenome (IMG submission 26582) | reverse complement strand
AGTAGCTCTCACAATCATCACCAACCCTATTGTAGTTAGTTTAATTATAGAACATTCGTTCCTTAAAATCAAATATCAACAGCTAACTTTAACAGAGCCAATATAATAGTAATTGTACCAATGCTTTTAATGATTGTATTTGCTTTTATTTTTGATATGTATATTTCTTGGTTTGTTTTTAATATTGTTTTTATTGCTTTTGGAATTTTATCTATTTTAGCTTTTATATATATAATTAAATTTAATAATTATAAAGTTTTGTGGAAAAATGTTTTTTCTTCTTTAAATATTATAATAAATGATGAGAGCATAAATTCTATTGTAAAAAAGGAACTAGAAAAAAAGCTTGATGTAGAAAAGACCAGCACCAAGCATGGGTATGAATTTTTTAATGATTTATTTATTAAGCGTAATTTTAAAGTTTTGATTAGACCGGCAATTATAAAGACAATTATATGTGCAGTTTTACCTTTGTCAGCAATAATTTTAGGCGTTCTTGATGCTACTAAAATTGCAGTTATCCCTTTAGAAATTAAAAGCACATTAAATTCTTTAATTATAAATTCTCTTCCCTATTTTACTTTTATAATGTATATTTTAGGAGTGGGAAAGTCTTTTACAAAATCGTTGTTTTTAAATTGTGATTATGCTATGCTTAATTTTAGATTTTATAGAAATTCTACTGTTGTTTTAAGATTGTTTTTATCAAGATTGAATTCCTTAATAAAATTGAATATAATGCCTGCATTAATGATAGCCTTAGGTTTACCGATGTATTTATTTATTACAGGGGGAACAGAAAATGCTTATAATTACTTAGTTTTATTTACTACAATTATTTTTTTATCAATATTTTTTTCAATACATGAGTTGGCTTTATATTATTTGTTGCAGCCGTATAACAGTAAGCTACAGGAAAAAAGCTTTTTGTTTACTATGTTTACATACATAACGAGTGGTTTTTGTTATGCAATTATGAAATTTGAATTTATGGCGTTTAAATTTGGTTTAATTGTAATTTCTTTTTGTATAATTTATATTCTTTTAGCAATGCTTATTGTTTATAAGTTTGCATATAAAACCTTTAAATTAAGGGAATAATATTTATATATTTATAATCCGTTTTTGCTGAACTTTTAGTAAGCAAAAATGGATTTTTTATAATATTGATTTATTATTTCTGAATTATTAAATTATATTGCATTTTTAATTAATAATTGCTATAATTATTATGGTGCATAATAATTATAGCTTTCTATTTAATAATAGGGGAAAATATGCTGAAATTTTTTAATAATAAAAATAATGATAAAACAAATTATTCTGATGTAATAAATAAAATGATGCAGGCTTCTATGCGTCCTGTTTCTGAAAATGATATTATCGATAGTATTGTCTATGAGGTTTCCAGTGTGCTTAAGCTGGATAGGCTTGCTATTGTCGAGCCTACCTATGATGAGACGCTTTGGCACATAGTGCATGAGTATAATAGAGATGAGATGAGCAAGGTTTTTAGCGAAAGATGGCTTACCTTTTCTGGAAATAAAGCATATTCTTATTCAGTTTTTTTCCCTTTAATGTGCTATGAAGAAAAAAAGGATTGTGAGCTTAGTGCTTTTTCATCTCATTTTGAAAAGGCAGGAATTAAATCAGCGATAATGTGCTTTATTCAAGGAATTGATAAAAAGGATATTGGCTATATATATATCTTTGGTTCTGCTAAAAAAAGAATTTGGACTAAACAAGAAAAACAATTTTCTGAGACGATAAGCAAGTTTTTATCATTAAATTTATTTAGATTTAAAGCGAATAGGGAAAAAGCATTGCAAACTGTGGTTTTTAATGCTTCAAATATTTTTTCTTTAAATACAAGTTTGGATAAAGCTTTGGAAAAAGCTTTAAAATCAATTTCAAATGCAGTCAAGGGTAATTTTATTGCTTTGAGCTTGTTAAATAAAAAAAACCCCAATTTGTTATGCTCAAGTGTAAATTATTATTGTACTGACCCTGTTGTGAGGGCTAATTTCGAAAGATATATTGATACACTTGATTTCAAAGAAATTAATAGGATTTCATATAATAAAGGATATTTTACAGAAGAAATAGCGTTAAAATCTATTGATAAGTTTGAGATTTTAAAAAATTCTAGCATAACATTTTTCCCAGTAATAGTAAAAAGTCAGATTGAAGGATATTTTATTATTGCACATCTTGAATTAAAGCTGTGGTCAAAAAATGAACTGAATATTCTTTCTATGTTTACTCAGATGGTTTCTTTTTCGCTTGAAAATATATTTACGCTTAATTCGCTTAAAGAAAATCAAAAAATCAATTCATCAATATTAAATTCAACTGATGATATGATTATTATGATTGATTTTAAAGGTAATATTAAGGCATATAATGATGCTTTTTTAAATAAAGTGCATGAAAAAACTGATGTAAAAGAGCCTCTGGGTAAAAACATTTACAATGTATGGAAAAACCTATATGTATTAGGTATTGATGAGCAGATAAAGGCTATATATAATTCCAAATCTACTATTGAAAGAGAATTTGAAAGCAGTAGTGGAAATTTTTATAAAATTAAAATTAAAAATTTATTTGATGATGATAATAAGCCATATGCCTTTACTATTTTTGTACAAAATATAAGTAAAGAGAAAAAGCTTGAAGATAGCGTTAATCAGGCATTAGAACAAGCTAAAAAGGCTAGTATGGCAAAGAGTGAATTTTTAGCCAGTATGAGTCATGAGATTTTGACTCCTTTGAATGCGATTATAGGCTATGCTTATCTTTTAAAAAATAATTCTTTAAATAGTGAGCAGAGTGAATATATCAATAATATTGAAGGTGCGGCTAAAAATTTATTAGCAATTATTAATGAAATACTTGATTTTTCTAAGATAGAGTCGGGTAAAGTAAAATCCTTTAAATCAAATATCAAAATAAGAGAATTGCTCAGTGATATAAAAACGGTTCTCTATCATCAGGCTATAAATAAGGGCTTGGATTTTATAATTAGTATAGATGAAGCAGTGCCGGATACTTTGCTTTTAGATGGTAAAAATTTGTTTCATGTTATAACAAACCTCGCATCAAATGCTGTGAAATATACACAAAAAGGCAGCGTTTGTGTCGAAGTTGTTTATCGTGAATGTGTATTATATATATGTGTTAAGGATACAGGTATAGGAATTAGTGAAGAGTATTTGGATAAGATTTTTACTAGGTTTCAGCGCGGTGTAAATTCCGATACTGATAATATTCCGGGTACAGGGCTGGGATTATCAATTGCAAAAGAGCTTGTTTTACAGATGGATGGTAAAATAGATGTTAAAAGTAAGGTGAATGAGGGTAGCCTCTTTACTGTATCCATACCGGTAGAGAGCTGTGAAATTCAAGAAAATTTTAATAAAACCGATATGAATTGTAGCAGCTTTAAAATTTTAGTAGTTGATGATAATGAGATAAATTTATCTATTTGTAAAAATATTCTTATTAAAATCGGATTTAATGTTGTAACAGTAAAAAGTGGCTTTGAGGCTATAAAAATTTGCTTAAAAGACAAATTTGATTGTATTTTAATGGACCATATGATGCCTAAACTTGATGGAATTGAAACTACTAAGCTATTGAGAAAAAGAGGTATTAATTCGCCGATTATAGCCTTGACTGCTAATACGGTTGATGAATATAAGGATATATATTTAAAATCAGGTATGAATGATATGGTTGAAAAACCTATATCTGTTGAAAAGCTTGAGCGAACAATAAAGAAATATTTAAATTATTAGCTGGAGGTAAGTGATGTCAGAAATTAACATTCAGCCTAAAAAAAGAGGCAGACCCAGAAAAACTGAAGCTAAAACTAATAGTGAAATAAATAGTTCTATTAAGAAAAAGCGGGGCAGACCTGCAAAATCTTCAGCAGGCGGCAAGACTTCATCAAATTCAAGCACAAAAAGTACTGTAAAAAGAAAAAAGGCACAAAAGGATATTGTTTTTGCACTTGATATAGGTACAAGGACTATAATAGGAATTTTGGGCAGACGCATAGATGATTTGTTTGAAGTGATGGATATTGAAGTCTGTGAACATAAAAAACGTGCTATGATAGATGGGCAGATTGAGGACATTCATCAGGTGGGCGAAATCGTTGAACAGGTAAAGCAAATACTTGAAAAAAGAAATAACATTTCTTTGGAGCGTGTTTCAGTAGCGGCGGCAGGACGTGCTTTAAAAACTGTTCAGGTAAAGATGGATTTTGATGTATCTGAAAGAGAGTTTATTTCCTCTGATTTTATTAAATCAATGGAAATTGAGGCTGTTCAAAAAGCACAAAAGCAGATTAATTCTACAAAAAATGAAAAGAATCTTGAGTTTTATTGTGTAGGACATACTGTTATAAGATATTTACTTGATGATTATAAAATGCTCACTATTGAAGGACATAAGGGTAAAACTGCAAGTGTTGAGGTTATTGCTGCTTTTTTACCAGATTTAGTACTCGAAAGCCTTTACACTGTAATGGATAATAATTCACTGAGTATTGAAAGCCTGACCCTTGAGCCTATTGCAGCGATGAATGTGGTTATCCCTCCTGAAATACGCTTAATAAATATTGCTCTTGTTGATATTGGTGCAGGTACTTCTGATATAGCTATTTCAAGAGATGGCAGTATTATAGCATATGGTATGGCTGTTGTGGCAGGAGATGAGATTACCGAGGAAATAATAAGAACATATCTCGTAGATTTTCCTGAAGCTGAGCAGATGAAAAAAAATAGTGTAAACGATTCTTTTAGCTACAAGGATATTTTTGGAGTTACACATGAAATCAATACTGAGGATTTTTTAAATGGTATAGATAATGCTTCGCTAATGCTTGCAAAAACTATTTCAGAAGAAATACTAAAGGCAAATACTATTTCTCCTCAGGCTGTATTTTTAGTAGGAGGTGGAAGCAGACTTAAAGGCCTGTCAAGTAAGATAGCACATTATCTTGATATAGATGAAAATAGAGTGGCTGTTGGTTCGGAAGAACTTATAAGAAATGTGGCTGCGTCGAAGTCTTTTGAATTAGGTCCTGAATATGTTACTCCAATAGGAATAGGCATGACACAGGGAATTAATCAAGGATATGATTTTTCAACAATTATACTAAACGATGAAAAGGTAAGAATTTTTAATAAAAAAGAAATATCTGTGCTTGAGCTGCTTACAATTGCAGGAATTAAATCTACTCAAATTATGGGCAGGTCTGGTAAAAACTTAATCTTCACTTTGAATGGTGAAAGAAAAGTGGTAAAAGGAAAGCTTCAGGTTCCCTCACGTGTTAGTGTTAATGGCGTTTCCGGTAATTTAAATTCTACTGTAAGGCAAGGGGATAATGTTAAATTTGTTTCTGCTGTAAAGGGAGAAGATGGAAAAGCTTTTGTAAGAGATTTTTTAAATGGTGAAAAGGGTAGTATAAAATTCTGTTCGCAATTGTATACAGTGGGCTGTTATGCTGTTGTTAATGGCAAGGAGGCAGAGGCCGACTATGAAATTTCCGATGGGGATATAGTACAGATTTATGAAATATATACTTTAAAGGATTTGATAAAAAGGCTTGGTATAGAAATGGAGGGTATTAAATATTCTAAGGATTCTATGGTCTTGCCTCTTGATTACAAGCTGAGTTTTGGAGATGTAATAGATATTGATAATAATGCCTTTGATTTTGTTCAACAGGAAAAGCAGGAAAATAAGACTCTAGCAGAAATAATGAGCAATGAAGATGTTTTTTTAGAGCAAAAAGAAATCAGCGTAAGGCTCAATGGCAAAAAAATCAATCTACCACCTAAGTCAGATGGTTCACCATATATTTTTATAGATATGTACAATCTGCTGGATTTTAATGTAGCAGATCGTGGTGCAAATTTATTGATGATTTTAAATGGAATTGATGCAAATTTCACTGATGTTTTAAAAGATGGTGACGATATAATTATTAGATAGTTTTCTAGTGCTGACTTATTATAGCAAAAAGTATAGAAATTTTATATAATTAAAAAGGAAAATACCTTGACCTTTTTTGGCGATTTGTGTATAATAGATAGCGTAGACGAACTTACAGACATTTAAAAGGATATGAAAGGTTTTATTATGGCTAACAATCTTAACAAAGTAAAAAAACAACGTCAGAAAAAAAGCTTGTTAAAGCAATCTACAACGATAAAAATCTTTAATTTGGTTTCTATTGTATTTTTTGTTCTTTTGGTAGGCATGTTTGCTTTGGGTGCAGTTTTATATGAAAGCATAAATACTAGTATAAAAACTCACTACAACTCAACTGAAAGGATACAGGAAATAGTTTTACATGTTGATGCTTTAGATGATTATGCAAGAGATTATGTGCTTTTTGGAAATGGTGAAGGCTTTAAAAATTTTGAAGAGGAGTATGACTCGGGTAATAAATTTGCGGCAATTATGGAATTTGCCCGTGGAGATGAGTATTTCTCTAAGGAGGATATAAAGTTAAATGAAATTGAAGCTTTGTATGAAAAGATAGTTTATTCGCTGACATCTGCTATTAATGAGATGAAAAGTATTAATAGCAAGGGCGCTCAATCGATTTTAAATTCTCAGCAGTTTAATACATACAAAAGCTCACTTAATCAGATGCAGAGTGAGTTGATAGAAGCTGCTAATGTTAGAAATGATAAAAATATTGCTAAAATTAGGACGAATATTAACATTACTATATCTATTACTGTTTTGGTTCTTGCAGTTTCTTCTGCTATTGCTATTATTCAAATTTGGTTTTTGGATAAACGAGTGTTTAAGCCTATTAAAAAAATTGAGCAGCAGTTAAATGATTTTTCAGAAGGAAATCTTCATACAGAGTTTAAGCTTGTTGAAGATGAAAGCAATATCGGTGAGCTTGTGAAAGCTATTAATAGGTCCAAATATTTTCTTATGCGAATGACTGAGGATGCTAGCTATTGTCTTGGATTAATCGCTGAAGGTAAGCTTAATTTCTATATAAGACAGGAATATAAGGGCGATTTTTCAGCGATAAAATCCTCTATGGATAAAATTCTTAGCGACTTGAATGAAGTCTTTAAGGAAATACATATTTCAGTAGCACAGGTAGCTGATGGTTCAGCGCAAGTTGCAGATGGATCTAGTAATCTTTCTGATGGCGCTACTATGCAAGCAAGCTCTATCGAGGAGCTTTCAGCTGCTGTAACGGAAATTACTCAGCAAATCGATGAAAATACGAAAAATTCTCAAAAGGTAAATGAGCTGTCCTTGCAAATGGGAGAACAGCTTATTACAAACAATACTCAGATGCAGCAAACCCTAGAGGCTATGAAAAATATTGAGAAAACCTCTAAGGAAATTGTAAAAATTATAAAAGAGATTGACAATATAGCGTTCCAGACTAATATTCTTGCATTAAACGCTGCTGTTGAAGCGGCAAAAGCGGGAGATGCAGGAAAGGGCTTTTCAGTTGTCGCTGAGGAAGTTAGATTGCTTGCTAGCCGTTCGGCTGAATCAGCAAGGACTACTGCGGCACTGATTAAGGATACTATTACAGCTGTTACTAGTGGTTCAAAGCTTGCGGTACAGACTGCCGGCTCATTAGAAAACGTATTAGAGCTATCTAATCAGACAAATGAAATTGTTGGTGTTATAGCAAAGGCGAGTCAGGAGCAGGATGAATCAATTAAGCAAATTAAGGCTAGTGTAGACCAAATCTCTGGTGTAGTTCAGACAAATTCTGCTACTGCACAGGAAAGTGCTGCTGCCAGTGAGGAGCTTTCAGCACAAGCACAGTCCCTTAAACAGGTTGTTGAGCAGTTTGAGCTGCGTGAGCCTGAAGACGAAGAATAATATGAGCATTACAGCGTCTGTCAAAACAGACGCTGTTAATTTATATGTTATTAAATTAACGAAAATAAACTCTTTATTTAATGATTATTGACTTATTTTGAAGTGGTTTATTGATAAAATACAATTATTTTAATTTGAAAATAGCTTTATTAGCATCATATGATATGTTTTTTGTATGAAATATACAAAACCATGCATCTATTTTAATAAGATTTGTATAATCGCATTATTGACAAATAATTAACAATATATTATAATCATATTGTAAACTAAAGCTGATATATTTATGTTTTGTGCATAAAATATCATATAACAAATAAGCCTAACGAAAGGAAAGGTATTATCATGGCAACAAAAATTGCTGCTAAGGAAAAAATTCAGGTTATTGATAATGTTGAAGCACTGACAAAGAAGCTTGCTGAAATCAGAAAAGCTCAAGAAGAATTTGCGACTTATTCACAAGAACAGGTTGATGCTATATTTTTAGCTGCTGCTACTGCGGCTAACTCACAGAGAATCCCTTTGGCGAAAATGGCTGTTGAAGAAACGGGCATGGGTATTGTTGAAGATAAGGTTATAAAAAATCACTATGCTGCCGAGTACATTTACAATGCTTATAAGGATGTAAAAACTTGTGGTGTAATTGAAGAAGATGAAGCATTTGGTACAAGGAAAATCGCTGAGCCTCTTGGCGTAATTGCTGCCGTTATTCCTACTACAAACCCTACATCCACCGCTATTTTTAAGACGCTGATTGCTCTTAAAACTAGAAATGGAATCATTATTTCACCTCATCCGAGAGCAAAAGCTTGCACAATTAAGGCTGCTAAGGTTGTGCTTGATGCAGCTGTAAAGGCAGGTGCACCTGAGGGAATTATTGGATGGATTGATGTTCCTTCACTTGAGCTAACTAATGAAGTAATGCGCAGTGCTGATATTATTTTGGCTACTGGTGGTCCGGGAATGGTAAAAGCAGCATATAGTTCAGGCAAGCCTGCAATCGGTGTAGGTGCTGGTAATACTCCTGCTATTATAGATAATAGTGCTGATATTAAAACAGCTGTTAGTTCTCTTGTTTTATCTAAAACATTTGATAATGGTATGATTTGTGCATCTGAGCAAAGTGTTATTGTTGATGCTAAAATTTATGATGAAGTTAAGAAAGAGTTTATATATAGAGGCTGTCACATTCTTTCCAAGGATGAAACTGAAAAAGTACGTAAGACAATTATTATAAATGGTGCTTTAAATGCCAAAATCGTTGGTCAGCCTGCATATAAGATTGCTGAGCTTGCTGGGGTAAAGGTACCCGAAAGCACTAAGATTTTAATAGGTGAAGTTACTTCAGTAGAGCTTGAAGAAGAATTTGCTCATGAAAAGCTTTCCCCCGTATTAGCTATGTATAAGGCTAAGGACTTTGATGATGCTGTTGCAAAGGCTGAAAGGCTAATTGCTGATGGTGGATACGGTCACACCTCTTCGCTTTATATCAATGTTGATAGTGAAGCAGAGAAAATTAATAAGTTTACTAATGCTATGAAAACTTGCCGTATTTTAATTAATACTCCATCTTCTCAGGGTGGTATCGGTGACTTGTTTAACTTTAATCTATCACCATCTTTAACCTTGGGCTGTGGTTCTTGGGGCGGAAACTCCGTTTCTGAAAATGTTGGTGTAAAGCATCTTATAAATATTAAAACTGTTGCATTCAGGAGGGAAAATATGCTGTGGCTCAGACTCCCCGAAAAGGTTTATTTCAAAAAAGGCTGTATGCCTGTTGCTTTAAGAGAATTAAGCACAGTTTTAAATAAAAAGAGAGTATTTATTGTAACTGATAACTTCCTTTTCCAAAATGGATATACAAAGCCTGTTACAGATCAGCTTGATAAAATGGGAATAGCACATTCAACTTTCTTCGATGTTGAGCCGGATCCAACTTTAGCGTGTGCTAAGCGTGGCGCTGCTGAGATGAGATTGTTTAAGCCAGATTGCATTATTGCTTTAGGTGGTGGTTCTGCTATGGATGCTGCTAAAATAATGTGGGTAATGTATGAGCATCCTGATGCAAATTTCTATGACATGGCTATGAGATTTATGGATATAAGAAAGAGAGTTTATACATTCCCTAAAATGGGTGAAAAGGCTTATTTTATCGCTATTCCTACTTCCTCAGGTACTGGTTCTGAATGTACTCCATTTGCTGTAATTACTGATGAAAATACAGGTGTAAAATATCCCTTGGCAGATTATGCTTTGCTACCCAATATGGCGATAATTGACACCGATAATATGATGACACAGCCTAAGGGACTTACTGCCGCATCGGGTATTGATGCTATGACACACGCACTTGAATCCTATGCTTCCATGCTTGCTACTGATTATACAGATGGCTTTGCATTAACAGCAACAAAAAATATATTTAAGTATTTGCCTATTGCTTATGAGGATGGAACAAATGTTGAGGCTAGGCAGAAAATGGCTGACGCTTCTGCAATAGCTGGTTTAGCTTTTGCAAATGCATTCCTTGGAGTATGTCACTCATTAGCACATAAGCTAGGTGCTTTCCATCACTTGCCTCATGGTGTTGCTAACGCATTGCTAATTACCTATGTTATGAGGTTTAATGCTGAAAAAGCTCCTGCAAAGATGGGAACATTCCCTCAATATAAATATCCCCATACACTGGAGAGATACGCTGAAATCGCAGATTTTAACGGGCTTGGCGGAAAGACTGTCGAGGAAAAATTTGAAAANCTTATTAAAGCAATTGAGGAACTTAAGGTTAAGATTGGCATTAAAAAGACAATTGCAGATTATGGCGTTAAGGAAGAGGATTTCTTAGCAACATTAGATGAAATGGTGGAGCAGGCATTTGATGATCAATGCACTGGCGCAAATCCACGCTACCCA
>JGI24707J26582_10003738_pt1 | contig 10814 bp, 10 predicted proteins | sample BioPla1DNA1_FD_26582 | JGI IMG/M metagenome (IMG submission 26582) | reverse complement strand
CGTTCATTTAATTTCGAATATGAATAATTCCTACAGCTTATTCCAATGAAAAATACTACAATTTGCAAACTCCCCGACACTCAGTTTACAACTATCACAAAAATTAACACGGGGACGGTTCTATTGTTAATTTTGGTTAAAGTTAAGGAATCGTCCATGTTAACAATTAAAATTAACAATAGAACCGTCCCCGTGTTAATTCCCCGTGTTAATTCTAGCTATTGTTATGTCGCATAATTGGACCTATGTACAACAAATGGAATTCAACTGTTAATATGATATAATCATGATAATAACTTAATACCAACCCCGCTTATTTTTGGACGAGAAATGTTTATTTTGATTTGTATGGAATTGAAAAGGGTATAAGATAAAACGACTAGCGCATTTTCCGGTGAATCAGGGCCCCATGAAATCAACAAGGTAACAAAATGGAAGGCTTTTGACAAACAGACAAAATAATGATACAATATTGTTTCTTATAGTTATATTTCAAGTTTTAAAGTATTCTATAATGCTTACTAGCCGATATTGTTATCCTGCTAAAAATATGAGCAAAGAAAGGAGAAAAATATGAAAATTAATGAATATTCCCAAATTACTCCTGAAATAATGAATTTAACTGAATTGTGTCTGAAAAACAGTAATATTGATCCCGAACTGTACGTAAAATATGACGTAAAGCGGGGACTTAGAGATGTCAGCGGCAAAGGTGTGCTGACAGGTCTTACGGAAATAAGCGAGGTCCAACCTGATTCAACTGACGAATCCGGTGAGGTAATTCATGGACATGGTAGGCTCTTTTACAGGGGAATCGACGTGGAAGACATTGTAAACGGTTCCATGGAGGATAATTTCTTCTGTTATGAAGAAACAGCATATCTTCTTTTGTTTGGTCAACTCCCCACTGAGGAGCAATTGAATCAATTCATCAAAATACTGGCCTTTTATAGAACCCTTCCCCCAAATTTTGTCAGGGATGTTGTCCTGAAAGCGCCCAGCGCAAATATGATGAATACCCTGGCCCGAAGTGTTCTTACTTTATATTCCTATGATACCAATTCGGAGGATATATCCATACCCAATGTTCTTAGACAATCATTGCAGCTTATTGCTCTGTTTCCCTGTCTCGCGGTTTATGCATATCAGGCTTATAGTCATTACATGGAAGGTAAAAGTCTGATTATTCACAGACCCAGGCCTGAACTTTCCACTGCGGAAAATATTTTACGGATTCTGCGACCTGATAAACAATATACACCTTTGGAAGCCCGTATTTTGGATGTGGCCTTGGTCCTTCATGCCGAGCATGGGGGAGGTAACAATTCAACCTTTACTACCCATGTTGTAACCTCTACGGGGACAGACACCTATTCTTCCGTTGCTGCTTCTCTGGGCTCATTAAAAGGGCCGAAGCACGGCGGAGCTAATATAAAAGTGGTAGAGATGTTTGGGTACATAAAAAAAGCTGTATCCGACTGGACCGATGAAGACGAAATCCGTAATTATCTGAACGAAATTCTCGACAAGAAAGCTTTTGATAAAACCGGTCTAATTTACGGCATGGGGCATGCTGTTTATTCCCTATCCGATCCCAGGGCCCGAGTCCTGAAAAAACTGGTCAAAAATCTCAGCGAGGAAAAAGGGCTAGCCGAAGAGTATGAGCTTTATGCAAATGTGGAACGAATAGCTGCCGAACTCATATCAGAAAAAAGAAGGATCTACAAGGGTGTAGGCGCAAATGTGGACTTTTACAGCGGCTTTGTATATTCCATGCTTGGACTGCCCATGCAACTGTATACACCGATGTTTGCCGTATCCCGTATTGCCGGCTGGAGCGCGCATCGTATCGAGGAGCTTATAAATGGCGGCAGAATTATACGACCCGCCTACATGCAGGTCTGTGAGCGTACTCCTTATAAACCCATAGAAGAAAGATAAGTGTGACAAAAGGGGACGTACCCAATTTGTCACATATGACAAAAGGGGACGAAGTGACAAAAGGGGACGTGACAAAAGGGGACGTACCCAATTTGTCACATAGAATCTGTTATAAAAACTGCATAAGATTAATCACAGATGTATCGGGGATGGTTCTGCTGTTAATTTTAATTAACAATAGAACCGTCAGACTGCGCAAAATTGCACCTTTTTTGCTTTTTGTCATCTTGAGCGGAGCGAAGGATCTGCATTTTAAGCCACCTGAGACTCTTCGCTTTGCTCAAAGTGACAGTTATTGCGCAGCCTGCCGTCCCCTTGTTAACGCAAGTCTGCTGTCCCCCGACTTTCATATTTAGCATAAGGGCAAGCCTCCTTGAATAACATTAAATATGAAAACTTATGGGGGTAATGTTATGTTAAATACCTTTTTTATCATGGGGTATCTTTTCCTTTTCTATTATACATTCTCGATTTTGAAAAAGAACAAGGGCGAACTCTTGATTGAAGACCAACCCGGAATAACCGGAATGGACAGTAAATGGATAACCCTAGCCGGTCTCTTGACCGCAATTGCCGTCATTTTACATGCAGCGCCGACTTTTCTTCCTGTAGTTGGCTTAGCCTTATCTCCACTGAGTAGTGTGCCTATTATTATCGGTGCATTACTTTTCGCGGACAGAATCCTACCCATGTTTTTAGCTGTTGTTGCGTTGTTATTTCTCATTAATGTGCAGGAGGCAATAATATTTTTATTAGCCACCGGACCACTTGGATTGACTGCTACACTTGTTGCGGTATCTACCATTCCGCTTTGGCAGAAGTTTTTGATTCCCACTTCGCTACTGACTTGCGGTATTCTCCTTTTAATCTTTTTGGTAGGTCTTCCGGGCCTGCAAAATATCGTCAGTTCCTTGAATATAATAATTTTTTTGGCTATTATTTTGTTCAGTTTTCTTTACTCATCGTTATTTATGAGTATAACATTATTTGTGCAAAAGCGTATGTCTTCGATATTTGCCGAAAAATGTGCCGATGTTGATGAATCCTAGATTCTCAACACCGGCCCTTTTTAACGGATAATTTACCCTATATGTTATTGTGGGGTGCTCATTTGATCATTCTCCCTACTTATCTTCCATAGCACCCCGGATTTCGGGATTGCATTTGGGGCCATATCGGCAAACTCCCATACACCAAAATCCAGAACATAAAGTGACTCGCCGTCCTTATCAAATTTAACATCGATGGTTCGCTTCAGTCCGTCTCCGCGGCGTCCCGCCCTGGCTCTGTCCTTGGTTTTTATAAACCAATCATAATCTCCTGTCTCCGGGTGTACAACCAATACGCCGCTGGGCGCTTGTGTTTTGGTATCCTGTGTTAATGGTTGACCGTCACCGAAGGCGGCCACAAATATACCTTTTACAGGAAAGTTATCGGGGGACCAAGCTATTTTCATGGGAGAATAATGTGGGGGCAATGAAGTCAACGGCGCTTTTACCTCCGGGGGATCTTTTATTATCGGGTTACGGTTGACGCCCCGCTCCGAGGCATATTGTTTGTCCCATAGGGGAATTGTTCCGGCGTAATCTGGCCACCCGTACCAGGCACCTTCCTCCAATTTTACAATCCAGTCCGGCGAATTTGTAGAGGCTCTGACCCCTCTATCATCATACCCAAGCACACTTGCATAAATATTTCCTTCTTTGTCCTGGGTTAACCCATAGGGGTTTCGCAGTCCGTCCGCGAAGATGGAAAGGGTGCCGTCTTTCATGTCCAAGCGATGGACAGCCCCGTTGGCCGGTACTCTGCCTTTAACCTTTTCTCCGGGTTCCCTGGTCTGACCAAAGGGAGCAAAGGCCCCGGTGGTTCCCTTAGCGGTGGGGTCGGCACTTTTAAGGTCGAGGGAAGTATAATTCTCCCCCGTTAAAGTAAAATCCCTGGACGGAATATCATGAAAATTCGGATAACGGTCTGCCCAAGCGTAAACGAAATTGTCTGAACCAACCACTCCCGCATTGGTTGCCGTACCTTGGCCAAAATAAATTGCGCCGTCAGGGCCGAACAAAAGGTCTCCGTTCGGATGATCCCCAAGGGATGGAAGATTTGAGACTAAATCCTTCCGTTTACCCGATTTTACTTCCAATTCCGTTATGAATCCTTTATGAGAAACATACAAATTACCGTCTTTATATGTCAAACCGCTTATAGGTCCTTCAAATTTGTCGGCAACCTTTTTGAGTCTACCTCCTGCATCTACTCTTAATATTTTAGCCTCCGTAGTTTTTGGGCCATAGCTATGACCGGATTCGGCAACATAAATGGTACCCCGTTCATCCATTGTCAAGCTTGTCGGGTAAGTTAAACCCTTGGCAATAACCTCTGCTTTGTATCCTTTGGGTAAATCAAGGTCTGCCGGGTTTGTGCTTATGGCCCCACGCAAAAGGAAAGGCGTTGCTACAAGGGTCAGAAGAACCAGGCCTGCACCAATACCAAGACTTCTCATAGATTTCCCTTCTGTAAGTGCGTGGTAGATGAATGCCAATGATATGCCATAAACCACGAAAACAGCCAGTGTAAAAAAGTGGTCTTGTGGACTTTTCAGTGACGGTGGAAAACCCAGCATTATCGGTACAAGGGTTAAGACGCCTCCAACCCAAAAAACAAGTCCCAACAGGGATCCTGCCAAAACCCTTCCTCCGATATTCAGATGGCGCTCTCTTACAAAAAGACTGTAGATTAATCCGCCTATTACACCGAAAAGTGCGGCAACTATTGATCCGTTAGTAAGGTCCACCCTTGTCAAAATAAGGCCCAGGGCAGGTAGTAGCCATATCCCCCAAAATGCGAAGATTAAAATAAGACCGGCAAACAACCCTGAAACCAGGCCTTTAAAAAGATTGTTTCCTATTGACACACATATTCTCTCCTTTCATTTTAATTTCTGATGTTAGTTTGCTCTTTTAAACCGGATTAATGCATGATAGAACCGTCTTGCCGATTTCATATGTAATGAATGGCCTATGGTGCTACCCTTTAATACCCCCACAAATATTTTTTGTTTATTATTCGGTTTAATTGGACAAATGGGGACGTCAGGCTGCGCAAAAACCAATCCCAGAAATGCACCTTAATCATTGAAGTTCCAATGATTAAATGGTATAATTAATGTAATGTGACAAATGGGGACGTGTGACAAATGGGGACGTACCCGTGACGACAAATGGGGACGTACCCAAATTGTCACACTCAAAGCAACAGTGCGTGACAAATGGGGACGTACCCAAATTGTCACGCTCAAAGCAACAGAAAATGCTTTAGTTAAATAGAAAGATGGGGCGGGATTATATGAAAAATATTGTTGTAGTATATAAATCTATATATGGCAGCACCAAAAAGTATGCACAATGGATAGCGGAAGAAATCGGGGCAGATTCGTTTGAACATTCGGAAATAGGGGCAAAGGGGTTAACAGGATACGACATTATTATTTACGGTGGCGGGTTATATGCAGGTGGGATTGCCGGAATTTCCATGATAACCCAAAATTACGAAATGCTAAAGGATAAAAAAATAGTAGTTTTTACAGTGGGGCTTGCTTCCACAGACAAAAAAGAGGTGTTCATTCCTATCATAGAAAAGAATTTTCCAAAGGGAATGCATGGCAATATAGAATTCTTCCATTTACGTGGCGGGATTGATTATAAGGAATTAAGCTTTGTACACAGGGCTATGATGGCAATGCTTAAATTTGCGCTTTCCAGGAAAGATCCAAATAAATTATCTGATGATGACAGGGAGCTTTTGGCTACATATGGTGGGAAGGTAGACTTTACAGATAAGAACACATTGGCACCCTTGCTGTTGTTTTTGAAAAATCAAGGTTGAAGGTGATAGAGGGGTCATCCCGACATATAATAATTATCTATGCCAATGATTAATTTCATAGATAATATTTACTGGCTATATAGTTCGATATTGATTATAATGAGTTATATATAGATAACATGGTACTAAACGGTTCCTGTTGAGTTTTTTTCAAAATATAACAGGGACAATTTTTGTTGCATTTTGCACTGAAAATTGGTAAACTCTTACCGAGGCAGTATTATAGTAAGACCGGATAGTGAAGCAACGAGGACGGTTCTTTTTGCTTCATTCAATTGTGGATAAATCTGTTTGAAGCAAAAAGAACCGTCCTCGTTGCTTTAGGACAGGGTCGAAAGTCTTTAAGCTATAATACAATACTAGCAAAAGTTAAAATTTCAAAATAGATACAAGGAGGAAGGAACAGACTGATGAAAGCGACTGAGACGGTACTAGATCTGATAGGCAATACACCTATAATGAGCCTGAAGAAAATGACGGGCTTGAATATATATGCTAAAGCTGAATTCTTAAACCCCGGTGGAAGTATAAAGGATCGTGTGGCACAGTTTATGATCGGGGAAGCCGAAAGACTGGGTAAACTAAAACCGGGCATGACTATAATGGAACCGACATCCGGCAATACCGGTATAGGACTCGCCCTTGTCGGTGTACAAAAAGGTTATAGGGTTGTAATAGTGATGCCTGAAAATATGAGTGAGGAAAGAAAGAAAATCATTGCTGCGCTTGGGGCGGAACTTGTGCTCACGCCTGCAGAAAAGAATATTGCGGGTGCGGTAGAAGAAGCTGAAAAAAGAGCGAAGGCAGATTCCTCAATTTTTGTACCCCAGCAATTTGAAAACCCTGACAATCCGGAAATTCATTACCGTACCACTGCCAGGGAGATATGGGACCAATTGGATGGCAAGGTAGATATGTTTATTTCAGGATTGGGAAGCGGGGGAACTTTATGTGGGGTAGGCAGGTTTTTGAAGGAAAAGAATCCTGATATTCTTGTTGTTGCGGTGGAACCCAAAAATATTTCGGCCCTTTTGGGACACGAGCCGGGGCTGCATAAAATTCAGGGTATAGGAGACGGTTTTGTTCCCCCGGTATTGGACACTTCCCTTGTGGACGAAGTGATAGAGGTTACAGACGACGATGCAATACAAACAGCACGAGGATTGGCAAAAGTACAAGGACTTCTGGTAGGGACATCTTCCGGTGCAAATGTCTGGGCTTCAATACAGGCAGCGAAAAAATACGGTGAAGATAAGATAGTAGCAACTGTGTTGGCGGACAGGGTTGAACGTTATTTCAGTACGGCCTTGATATAGATTTATTAAGGTAGAAAAATAAGAAAATCTCGTTTGTTTTACGCATGACAAGCAAAACACCGGATTATATGAAAAATGATGTTATTTTTGGTAAGGGCAGGCGGTTTCGTCTGCCCGTTTGTTGTACACAAATCTGATAATGCGACATAACAATAGTTTAACAATAGCGGAACAATAGTTTAACAATCGTTTAACAATTGTTAATGACGCATTATTGGACCTGTGTCTACCGGACAAAATTTAATTGTTAAGACGTAATAAGAAACTGCCCTAATACACGAGGAGAATCGAAAACATGAAAAAAGTTAAAATTACCGTTATGAAAATGGCCTGTTACAAGGATCTAATCGAAAAATACGAAAATCCAATCGCTAATGCTTGTGATATGGAGGAAGGAATGGTATTTGTGGCAAATGGCTGGCAGAAACCTGAAGGTATGTGCGATAGCGCTTGGGACAGTATGTCGGCTTTTGTAATGGCATTGGCCCACGGTGGTGAAAATTTTTATGATGGTTGGATGAAGAACAAAAAATCTGCGATGATATCCTGCAATGACGGATTTCGGCCTGTCAGCTTTTTGCTTGAAACCATGGATGAGGATGCGGATTAAGAAAGCCAGATGACAATTTTCGCACAATCTACTATCCTCCTATTTTCCAAAGCTGTGGATGAAGATGCGGATTAAGAAAGCCGGGAAATTCCCCTTTCCCTTTTACGGGTGGGGAATTTTTTATATTTCATACAGGAATAAACAGTTTTCCGGCAATGTACTATCTGTTAAAATGTGTAATGTGATTAAAATTCACAAAAGGGTAATTAATTTAACCCATATGACCGCCCAAACAGGGTCCACAGGTGGGGGAATGTGATCAGAGTTCCCAAAAGGGTAACTAATTTAACAGTTGCGTAATTTTTATCGGGCATACTAAATTAATTTTTTAAAATATTCGCAATTATTGATAGATTTCATTTGACTGCCACGAATTATTAGATGAAGGCATAAATATCTACATGTAGAGAAATGCGAGAGGGGTGGTACCGCTGAAAATAACAGAAGAAAATTTCATTGAACAAATGAAAAAGGGGAACGAGAAAGCCCTTGAGTATGTTATAGATAATTACGGTTGGGTCCTCAAAACAGTTTTGAAAAAACATCTATTCTATATCATGGATCATTATGAAGAATGCATGAATGATTGTTTGCTTGCGATTTGGGAGAATGTCCATAGTTATAATCCCGAGAAATCTGATTTCAAGAATTGGATCGGGGGAATTGCAAAATATAAATCTATTGATTATACGAGAAAATATTTGAGGGATTTAGAAACCGGAAACATAGAGGATATCGATGTTGTTGCGGAAGACAATCCCCTGATAGAAATTCTAAAAAATGAAATAGATGAAGAAGTTGAAAAAATGCTTCAAAATCTATCCGAGGAAGACAGAAAGATTTTCGTGAAGTATTACCTAAAGGACAGGGAGATAGATGAAATATCCAGGGACACAGGACTCAGCAAATCTGTTCTCTATAACAGGCTTTCAAGGGGAAGAAGGAAAATTCGTAAAAAGGTTATGATGGGAGGGGATTGTAAAAATGAGGGACTCTAGAAACATTTATGAATTATTAAATCAAGTGGATTTTGATATTCAGGGTTATGCAAGGGAAGATTTGAGTGATATAGAAAAAAGGAGGTTGAAGGTTAATTTCAGAAGAAGGAACAGGGGGAAGGTTAATCTTAAGAAGGCGATTGCTATCGTTGCCACCCTTATATTGACTGCAGGTATTTTCAGTCAGACAAGCCTTGGAAGAAATGTTTATGCAATTGCTCAATCAAAGGTTTCGGAAATATCCTATTCTATAGGCAGGGCTTTAAATATTGAAAGGAACATCGAGCCTTATGCAAATGTAGTTAACCAGATAGCGGAAGACAAAGGGGTTGAAGTCAAATTAACGGATGTTATTATAGACAAAGATGAATTGATTTTTTCTACTATCGTGAATACCAATCAACCAATGGAGGGATTTCATTTTAATTACCATATATTTGTCAACGGAAAGAGGCTGAGAAACTACAGTGCAACCGGGTGTGCAGGGGCAATCGATGGCTCCGATAACCTGTTTTTCGAAACATACGCTATCAATATAAAGGAAATCGATACAAATGAAAATGTAGATATAAAAATTGTGCTGAGGGACCTGAATTATTATTATGCAGGTGACAGAATGGGGAAATTGAAAGAAGGGGAAAAGATAGAAAGGAAAAGGATAAAGGGCAAATGGGAATTTGAATTTAACGCAAACGGCAAGGAATTGATGGCAAAAACCTATGCATTACCCATTGATTATTCATTCAGTATAGATGATGCAAAATATGTTCTGGGAGAGTTTAGATATAATCCTGTAAATCAAAAAATATATGGAAAGGTTAAAAACAAGTCCAAGGATAATTATGCAATTGATTTAAGAGGGTATGATGATCTGGGAAATGAAGTTATATTTTATCTGGGCAGCTTGTCCGGTGAGAATCTGATATTCAGGTATTCGAATATCCACGGGGACCTGTCTGATGATATAAGGTCTATTACTTTAACACCATATGCCGCAAAATATCCGAAAAAAAGCGGCAGAATGAATAGCGAATATAAACAGGTTGGGGAAGAATTCACAGTATTTTTGAATAAGTAGTAGAAATTGGGAGGATCGATAGTGCAAGGGATGTTTCGCCTATCATATTTTGAGCAGGGCAGGCGAATCATCCCTTTATTTTGTTTGATTTATCTCAAAATAAATATATACTATCAACAAAGGAGCTGTAAAAATAATTAAAGCATATTATTGGGGACAGCGAATAACAGAGAATACTACATATTAAAGGAGTGAATAAATATGTTGAAAATGGGTTTGGTATCTTTATTTTGGACATTTAGTCAGTCGATAACGATTATAATTGTATATCAATTTTATTTCAGGTACGCGTTAACCCACGGCGGTATAGGTGGAACCATGCTCGATAATATACATCCCATTGTCTGGGTGATTATAATATTGGAATATATAATATCAATAGGTTTAATATATATTGGCGTCAAGGGAAAAAACTAAAGTGTTAATTTTTAACCATACATTCCTTCTATATATTCCTTGGTTCTTCTGTCCCCTGGATTATTAAATATTTGCTCTGTTTCGCCAAATTCAACAATTTCCCCGTCCAGTATGAATACGGTATAGTCCGAAATTCTTTTTGCCTGAAAAAGATTATGGGTAACAATTATAATGGTATAATCATCCAATAAATTTAATAACATGTCTTCTATATTGGCAGTGTTTTTTACATCCAGTGCCGAACAAGGCTCGTCCATCAATAGCACATCGGGTTCTACCGTAAGGGCCCTTGCTATACATAGCCTTTGTTGTTGCCCGCCCGAAAGCTCCAGTGCGGACATTTTAAAGTCGTCTTTTACTTCTTCATAAAGCCCCGAAATTTTCAATTTATTTTCGACTATGTCGTTCAACAATTTTTTATCTTTAACCCCGTAATATAAAGGGGCATAAGCAAGATTTCCGTATATCGACAATGGAAACGGACTCGGTTTCTGGAAAACTATCCCTACCTTTCTTCTTAACTCGTTTTTAGAATAGTTTAAAATATCTTTTTCATTAAAGATAACTTT
>JGI24707J26582_10003737_pt1 | contig 10814 bp, 15 predicted proteins | sample BioPla1DNA1_FD_26582 | JGI IMG/M metagenome (IMG submission 26582) | reverse complement strand
AAGCCAAATAAAACACATTAAACCCATTTTAGAGAAATATGGGGTAAAAACCGTTCTGGACTGTTCATGCGGAAGTGGACTTCAAGCAATAGGTCTTGCCATGGATGTCTTAAATAACGAGGAAATCAAAGAAGGATGCAAGAATATGGAAGAAGAACTTAAGTCAGGAATTACTTTAGATGAGATCATAGACAGGATAGAACAAATCATCTGATCATGAGTAATCCTTCATAACTCTGTTGATAGTGCTAAAGCTTAGTCAGGGGGGAAACGCCATGTCAAGGATAAAAGTGAGAAGGGCTAGTATTAATGATATAACCGAAATGAGCCTTATTCACGCCCATAGCTGGAAAAGTGCGTATAGGGATCTGTTACCTGATGAGTACTTAGAAGAACTAGAAGATACCGGATGGGTAAGCATGTTAGAAAAGAACATGCGCGATGACAGTATCGTGGCATGGGTGGCAACATTGGAAAAAGATATTGCTGCATGTACTTGTGTGGGCAATTCTAGGCATAAAGGTTATGAGCAGCAGCTAGAGTTGATTTCCATCTATGTTTTACCGGAGCACTGGAATAAGGGGCTAGGTTCATCCCTTGTGAACGAGGTTTTAAACTACGCGTCGGATAACGCTTACCCTGAAGTAGGGCTTTGGGTTATGGACGAAAATACCCAGGCTATAAGGTTCTATGAAAAACATGGATTCATTTATAATGATGATAAAACCTCTAGCTCCGTTGGTGGTCGACCCATTACCGTGAAACGTTATGTCAAAAAAGCTATTTAGTCTTTTCATTCCGTTTGATAAAAAGTCTTGCTCTAAAAATAGGAGAAGTAGGTGACAAATCGTTGTTGAACTTAATTAAGCCAAGAAGACTATCAAGGGGTGACACTGTTGCCACAGTGAGTCTTTCTTGGGGTGGAGCCGGAGATAATAACTTACTCTGGAGATATAATCTTGGTAAAAAAAGACTAGAAGAACAATTTGGACTTAAAGTTGTAGAAATGGAACACACATTAAAGGGCTCAGCTTATTTGTATCAGCACCCGGAAAAACGAGCTGAAGATTTAATGTGCGCTTTCTTGGACCCGGATATCAAAGCAATCTTTTCCTGTATCGGTGGTGACGAGAGTATTCGACTACTGCCTTACATAGATTTTGATGTCATCAGGAAAAATCCTAAGATATTTATTGGATACTCGGACAGCACCATAACACACCTAATGTGTTTGAAAGCTGGAATATCAAGTTTTTATGGAGTTTCTGTCTTGGCAGAATTAGCTGAAAACATAAAAATCTTTGATTACACCGTATCTAGTATAAATAAGTCCTTGTTCAGTTCATTGCCCATAGGGGAGATTAGTGCTTCACAGGAGTGGACTGGGGAGAGAATCGAGTGGGATGAAGAAAATAAGAATATAGCCAAGAAGATGTATAAGAATAAAGGTTACCACTTTCTCCAAGGCAAAGGAACAGTAAGAGGCCGCCTAATAGGAGGATGCATAGACGTTTTAGAGATGGCAAAAGGAACAAGCATTTGGCCTGAACTAAAATGCTTTAAAGACTCGATTTTATTTTTTGAAACCTCTGAAGATACACCGGAACCAAGCCTCATAGAATATTGGCTAAGAAACTATGGTAGCCAAGGAATATTGCAAAAAGTGAATGGTATTATCTTCGGGAAGCCTTACCAAGAGAAATATTATTCAGAATACAAAGTTTCTATTTTAAAAGTTCTTAAGGAATTAGGGCTTGATGAATTACCGGTGGTATACAATATGTCTTTCGGTCATAATCAACCCATGTTCATATTACCCTATGGGTCAATGGCCGAAATAAATTGCGAGAAGGGCTCGTTTGCAATTAAAGAACCAGGAGTTTTGTAATCGTTTCGTTGTAAAAGCAAAATTAGTGGTGGTTAAGCAATGGGTAATCTTTGGAACGAGAAGATTGGAGTTAGTGTTGCATGAAAAGGGTAGCAATTAGTGGATGTGGTGGTACAGGAAAATCAACGCTTGCCAGAAGACTAGGTAAAATAACGGGCCTTCCTATTTATCATCTAGATTCTTTGTACTGGAAACCCGGATGGGTTCCTACTGCTATACCGTGGAGCTTATAAACAAACAAAGCTATTAGGATCGTGATCGCCGAGACTATCAGGGAAAAAGAATCGGGTGAGATAATCTTAGATGCTATAAAATCTTGTTCAAGAGCGTAAATTCCGGCGTTAATAGACGCATGCAATAAAATCGCAATAACCATCAAGTATCTTAGTTTCTTGTTGCGTGCGGCAAGAAAATCAAAATAACAGAGCGCGACCGTGGCTAAAGACATCACAAGCCGAACAAGCAAAAGAAAAACAATATAGGAAAAAGAAAAATCTGCTACTAAAATCATAATTAGGTTAAATATAAATTCTAGACCTGCTCTTCCCATACCCGTTAAGATTGGAGCTTTCGGAGTTGATTCTTCTTTCAACCGTGTTTTAAAGATATAAAAGAAGCCCATCTCCTCTGAGATTCCTTGTATAAAGCCAACCAGAATACTTAAAAAGATCCATGAGAAAAAAGCCAATCTTTTATGGGACTTTCCACTAAAACTAGAAGTGCTTGTATTGGTTGGGGAATAACAAGCCCAAAAATAATTAGGCCTAAAGCACCCCAAAACACTAATACTGCATTTTTCTTATTCATCTTAATCCTCCTAAAAGTCCATAAACCACCATAGGGCATAACGTTAAGATTCAATTATGTATTCCTTTAAGTGACTTGATTATATCATTAAATTACGCCACATTTAAACGATTGATCCACTAAATGTCAAAAGGAATATACTATCTTCAGTGCTTTACGGATTTTTCGGAAGTGATTAAAGAGACAAACAACGCGCCATTTATTACCAAAGGATTATCTCTTTGTAGGAAGAACTATTTTCACTACTAAGAGGAGAGGTGGTTGAGATGCGTATAACCGGTTCAGTCACGTATGTACCTAATACAACCCTATATCCCGAGCAAATTCCTTCTGTTAAACAAGTAGGCAACTTTGAAGAGCAAACCCCTTTCATCAACAGTGAAGATGAAGACTCTGTCATTCAACAGAATGCCTATGGTAACATGGCCATTCTCTCTAAAAACGGTCTTGAAAAACCGAAGAGGAAGAAACTAATCCTTACGGGGAAAAAGAACTGGATAACGAGGAACAACAAGAAGTTCGAGAGCTTCAACAACGTGATAGGGAAGTGCGCCAACACGAACAAGCCCATATATCCGCATCAGGCAGTATTCCGACAACAGGACCAACCTATGAAACCACTAAGGGACCGGATGGTAAACTGTACGCCACAGGTGGACACGTTAACTTTAGAATGCCGGCGGCCCAAACTCCCGAAGAGACTTTAAGAATGGCGGAACAAATGAAAAAGATGGCCCTTGCCCCTGCTAATCCTTCAGCTAAAGATCGGGCAGTAGCAGCTCAAGCAGCCCAAAAAATCAGTGAAGCCAAGATGGAAATGGCTAAGGAAGAACAAGAAGAAGTATAAGATAACCAAGGACTGTGGGCTCATCCCGGATATTATTATTCCCCTTGTGGTAAACAGTTGAAATAAACAAACTGTGTATCATAGGGGGAGTTTTTTTGTCTCGCAAAAGGAAGATACCTGAGGCAACCTCTCCACGATGTGGTTCACTAATATATTGGTGTATACAATAAGAAGGAAGGGTTTTCGTGTAGTGAAAGGAAACTTATGGTATATGCGTATAACAGGGATTGATTAGGCCATATGTTAGGTATAAAGGACATTTGTCGGAATTTATCTTCAAGCGTAACTCTAGCGTAAATGAATATCTTATTAGGGGTGATAAAATGGTTATCTTTTTTTGGATTGTAGATTTAATTATTCCCATTACTATGATTATAACGGGATTAGTTTTTAGATCTAATCCACCGAAAAAGATCAATACTTTAGTAGGTTATCGCACTAAAAGATCGATGGAATCACAAGAAGCATGGGATTTTGCCCAGAAACGTCTTGGGGAATCATGTCTAAAGATGGGCGCATTCTTGCTAATAATTATTTTCTTAAGTAAATTATTTTCACCAATAAATGAGGAGACACTGAGTTTGATTCATGCCGGAATTGGAGTCTTGGCGTTGGTTATTACGCTACCCTTTATAGAAAGAAAATTAAAAGGAGTTTGAGCCCCCCTGTACACTGCAATGAACCACTTATAAAAGTTATTGAGACTTGCCTTGACAAAGTATCGAATATTAGAACTTTAGGCACCATTCAGTATAGAATAGAGCATGACACTCACTGTTCCGGACGAATAATGCAACCAAGCCTTCAGTAACTTTGGTCAAGCAATAATTACTGCCTATTAGTTTTTAAATTCTACTGGTTTCCAAATAATTTCCCCTTCATAGGAAAAGAATATGGATGGACTTATTGTAATCTCTCCATAAGTAACCTCTTACAGTTACCGCTTAACAAGAAGGAGGAGGAAAATGAATTTACTTGCAAATGGCAAAGTCTTTTTGCCTCGGGCATTTTCCAGAGAGTCAGAATTCGAAAGATTAGTTAGCGAGCTTAGCGATCATATCTTTGGGGAAAAACAAAAACACCATCTACGTAGATATTAAAAGAAGGATTGGGATGCGGGGCATTATCTCCATACCCGATGGCTACTTAATTGACATGACAGTCCCCAACGAACCCAAGCTTTACATAATCGAAAATGAAATTGTTGGCCACGATCCATTTCGCCACATAGGGATCCAGCTACTTAGATTCACAATAAGCTTCGAAGATAATCAGAATCAAATAAGATCACTATTAATGGACGCCATTAGCGAAGATCCTGAAATGATGGAAAGATTAGAACGTGGCTGTGCTAGTTCTGATAGCCGTAATATCGATAATTACTTAGATCGGGCCGTATTCCAAGACTTTAAAGGAATCGTGTTAATTGATGAGGCCAGGCCCGAATTACATAATGTTCTTTCCAAGATTAATGCTAACATTTCAGTCTTAGAGCTTAAAAGATACGTTTCCGATGATAATGAACAAGTATTCAAATACGATTTGCTTTATGAAGATCCCGTAGCAATAGATCCGGAAATCTCAGATGAAGAAAGGGCAAGAATAAGCCAAGAGAGGGCAAGTCGTCGGCAACGGAGGGCAGAATCTGACACGATCGTTGTACCTGCCCAAAAGGAAGGATTCATAGACGAATTTATCGCAAACTCTCGCTGGTACGCAATTCGGATTGGTGCTGTAATGAAGGATCGAATAAAATATATCGCGGCATATCAAGTAGCCCCAATTAGCGCAGTAACTCATATAGCAGAAATTCAAGAAATAAAGCCCTATAAGGACACGGGAAAATATCTTGTTCTCTTTAAGGGCGAAGCGGAAGCAATTGAACATGTGAAGCTTCAAGATCCCAATAAAGCACCCCAAGGGCCCATATATGTAAAACGAGACAGATTATTAGCCGCGTCTCACCTTGAGGAAGCGCTGGAGTATTAGATAAATGATTTAACGTTATTTAATTTTATCTATGCACTTTAGATTGAAGATTTTCGCCACTTACTTGGTTAATCACTAAGAAAGTGGCGTGTTTATATTCTATGTCTTTGGAAAAAATGGAAGGAGTCTAATCCATTAACAGGGAAATTGTGGTATGAGTCTTGAGTGGTTGGATCTTTGGTTTCTACCAATTCAGCGAAATACTGTTATTGTCAGTAAAAATACGTATGGAAGGAAGAGCCACGTGTTAAACGGCATTATGAGCGTATTTATTTTCTTTTTATCAATAGGTTCTTTTATAATTGCCTATCGTCATTTCAGAAATAAAGGCGAATTGCTTAACAACGCATATATGTATGCATCCGCGAAGGAACGGAAGAACATGGATAAGAATCCACCTATTAGCAGGGTGCAAGTACTCGGCGCATTTGAGGTAATAGAAATTCAATATTGAAAGTGAACTCGCAAGAAAGAAGATGAGGAAATGGGCAGATCTCAAGTTGCCTTTTGAAGAATTAAATGAAATTGGTTCCGAACCATCTTTCCCTTGTTTTTCCAATCATTGTGGACTATGATAAATCTAAGATAGTTATTTCAGATAATAAGAAAGTGAGGTGGGTCAAAGTGATCAAAGAAATCAAGATGGGAAGTGTTGTGAACTGCGTTGGCCCATTCGGTAATTGGTAAAAGAGTAAATTCTTAATTCTTTTCCTTAGATTTGGCCAATGTTCTTTGTAAATTGAAGGGAGACGTTGGCGTTAATGTATGTGAAAGCCGAAGAGGTATTACCGGCGGATCTTCTCAAAGAGATCCAGGAACATGTGCAGGGAGTAGAAATTTATATCCCCAAGAAGGGTAATTCTAGACTGGGTTGGGGAGAGCGTAATGGCACTAGGAAGGTTCTAGCGGCAAGGAACAAGGAAATTCTGCGTAGATATGACGATGGAGAAAGTATTTATGCATTAGCTGAGCAATACCATCTAAGTTATGATAGCGTTCGTAAAATAATAAGTAAGAATACTAACCGGAAAGATTAATTCGAAGTAAACTGGGTATTTCTAAGCCCCCGTCCCTTGATATACTGCATGTAGCGGTGGCCGCAAAAAACTCTCGAAAGGGGGCTGATTAAGATGATCAAAGTGAGGTATAGGAAGCTTTAGGTCAAACTAAAGTTTCGAAGTATTGCGGGTTAGGGGCTAGACACCTAACCCGCTTTTTGCCATAGGGTATTTCGTGAATGCAAGCAAGGTTTTAGTAGTGCAACGGCGGGGGCCAAACCGGATGAATAGAGCAAGGAAAGGACGGTCTTTTCACCGGTATCAGTGCCTGAATCTTCTTATTCGTAATAATCTGCTTTTTGAAGTGGAAGACCCTTATGAAAAGAGACATTTTCCTTATTATGAAGCCAACGAAGAAACTATTGTGGAAATCGAAAAATAGGGCGTTATCTCTAGGGAACTAGTAGAGATGCTTAATTAACAATTTTCTGTTATGAAGGGGGGAACTGGGTTATGCCTTTAACTTTTGTCCATCAAGACATTACAAAAATAAAGGTTGACGCAATTGTCAATGTCGCGAACACTAACCTGCAAATGGAANNTACAAGTCACAAAGCCATATTCGAAGTGGTCGAAGATGCGGTTATCGCCCCGGGATTCAATTTACCCGCTAAATTTATCATTCATGCGACATTTTCCATACCCCGGAATTTGAACGAAGAGCAATACGCACAACGACTTCGTGCATTCTACACAAATTGGCTCAAAGTAGCTATTGAGAACAAATATGGGAGCATAGCCTTTCCACTGGTTTCAGACGACGTTTTTGATAACCCCTTTCGAATAGCAACTTCCGCGATTCGGGATTTCCTTCAAGATCATGATCTTGATGCATTATTAATTTTGCCAAAGACGCCGCCATTACCTATCAATCCGAAATTGCGGAATGATGTCGAAAATTACATTGATAAGTATTATATTGATCCCTCCAAAACAGACCCGCGAGAATTACCTTGTGCGGACGGGTTTGTAAGTGAATATGAAGATGTTATTTTTGAAAATATGATGACTACATCAGTTTATGATCTTAGCCCACTCGATGCTCTAATTAGCAACCTCGATGAGCCCTTTTCACTAATGCTTCTTGATCTGATTAATGCTAAGGGAATGACGGAGATTGAGGTTTATAAACGGGCAAATCTCGATCGTAAATTATTTTCCAAAATTAGAAGGAATAAAGGTTATATGCCAAGCAAGCGCACGGCCATCGCATTAGCTATAGCACTGGAATTAACGCCGGAGGAAACCAACAGTTTTCTTCGGCGAGCGGGCTATGCGCTATCCCATGCCGTCAAGTTTGATGTTATCGTGGAATACTTTATTACAAAAGGTAAATACAACATTTTTGATATAAACGAAGTATTGTTCGAATACGATCAACCCCTGCTAGGAGGCGGATCATGACCAAGATTACTTCAACGAACTTTGCATAATATGATGCATGTCGCTTTTGAAGCGACCAATTAACTATATGGAATTGTTATCCTTAAGTAAATACAAAACTTAGGGAGGAAATAACAATGAAAAAGGGATTAACGGAGCTAGTATTTATACTAGATAAAAGTGGATCAATGAGTGGTCTAGAAGCGGACACAATTGGTGGATACAACTCGATGCTTGCAAAACAAAAGGCCGTAGAAGGCGAATGTCGCATTACAACGGTGTTGTTTAATAACTACTTCGAACTACTTGATGATGGTATCAATATTAAGGAAGCAACTGCAATGACTGAAAAAGAGTATCAGGTTGGTGGCACAACTGCTCTTCTAGATGCAATAGGCACAACAATCCACAAGATTGCTAATGAACAAAAGTATGCCATTGAAGGCAATCGTGCAGAAAAAGTGATGTTTGTTATCATCACAGACGGCGAAGAAAACTCTAGCAGAGAATATTCCGTCGAAAGANTTAAGGCGCAGATTGAAAAACAAAAAGAAGAATACGGCTGGGAGTTTGTTTTCCTTGGCGCAAATATTGATGCAGTAAAAACCGCCGGNCACTATGGGATCACATCAGATAGAGCCGCTGACTATATTTCTGACAGCGAAGGAACTCAACTAAACTATTTGGTAATTTCACAGGCTATAGAAACATTCCGTTCATCGGGATACATCGAGCGCGATTCCTTCGAGGAAATCCATAAGGATGTGAAACAACGGCGAAATATAAAATAGTTTTTGAGCATACAAAAGATAAAAGATGAATTATAAGCCTTTGGGATTGTCAAAACGGGATTCCGGAGGCTTCTTTACTAATTCAACAATGATACCCTCTTCAAGTCTACAATCCAATAATGAAAAACTCTNTGTCTAAGGTATAGATTTAGTTTTTTATGGTATCAGCGTATCTTCAGCGGCAAATGTCGCTTTCCCAAATGACACTCGTAATGTTGCGTATCCCGACGGTGCGGATGTGGATATATTAACACTTGAACGTGTTGGAGACGGAACACCCCGGCCTTAGTCATGGATACACTGTACCGCAATGGGAAATTAGTCTTCCCCCTTGATGAAATGTTAGGCTACTACGCATGGAGTAAGTCAAAGAAACAATGTATGGTAGACATCAGTTATTACAGTTATGGATGGGATGAATTGAACGTGATGAAAGCGTATCTAATTCTCGTTCCGACGCTTCCCTTAAGAGTTGATTATGGAACATTTTTGCAGGAAAATTATCAAAAACACCGAAAAATTGAAAGTCGGGCTTAGAATAAACCGCCGAAAATCTTCAACGTGGAGGGTATGCTATGAATGGACTTCGTTTAGTCTTTCCATCAAAAGAATATGAAGAGCAGGCCTTTGAATATATCGAAGAGTTTCGCCTGCACAATTCACATATCAACGGTAGTGGTGCCCTTTATCGATACGACAACTACAACTCTTGGTTGGACAAGCTTAAAAATGATCTTGATGTGGCAAACATGCCGGAAGATAAAGTTCCGAGCCATACTTACTTTTTAATAAAAGAACCGGAAGACAAAATAATTGGAATGATTAATATTCGCCACAAACTGAATGACTTTCTTCTTTTAAAAGGCGGTCACATAGGTTACTCCATTAGACCCACAAAACGAAATAAAGGTTATGGTAAGCAGATTTTGGCTTTGGGCTTAGAAAAATGTAAGGAACTTGGCATCAATAAAGTCCTCGTTATTTGCAACAAGGAAAATATCAATTCCGCTAAAGTTATCAAAAATAATGGTGGTATTTTAGAAGATGAAATCTCAAGAGAAGATGGAGTCTTTCAACGATATTGGATTGACCTTAAAAAAATGGGGATGTGAACAAGTGCTAAAGCAATTAAGAACGCTTAAATTACCGAGTGGCGAAAGTGTAATCATCAGAGAGGCTGTTAAAACAGATGCTCAAAAGTTGATAGACTTCGTAGGACAAGTGGCTACAGAATCGAACTTCTTAACATTCGGTCCCAATGAATTTGGAATTTCCTTGGAACAAGAAGAGGAATTTTTAGATTCCTTAAATAGATCAACTAACAAAATAATGCTAATTGCTCTAACAGGAACAAAGATTATTGGTAATTTATCTTTTGAAGGTGGATCACGTCCTCGAATCGAGCATGTAGGGGAATTAGGCGTTTCTGTTTGCAAGAAATACTGGAATAACGGTATTGGAACAACCTTAGTAGAAGAGCTCATTTATTGGGCACAAGGTTCAAAGATTATACGTAAAATTAATCTCAGGGTTAGGACAGATAACATTAACGCCATTAGAGTTTATGAAAAGCTTGGCTTCGTTAAGGAAGGTACCCTAACCCGTGACTTTTTCATTAATGGTAGATTTTATGATTCAATCCAAATGGGACTTTGTATAGATTAGGAAAACTACACAACTATAATAGTTAATTCCCGAGAAAGGATACAGTTACCAAAGCAAGAATAAAGTATTGCTTGTTTTGAAAAGAGTGGGACAAGTTAGTGTAACATGCACAGCTCTCATCTTCTTCAATTTTAATATTACTGGTTGGCCGGTTCGGAACTTGTAATTAATTGTGGTAGTTGCCTTCTTTATGCACAGTATTTATGAAAAAGTCATTTGGCTTATGATTTCCGCGACTGTTTTCGAAATATGTCATATCGGCATCCACCTTCAGCATCGTAAAGAAATGCAGTTGTAGCCAGAGCAAACGCGGTGAGCAAGTAAAGGCAGAATAAAACAAAGCTTTTTGCGGAGGTTTAGAAATGGAACAGATATTCAACAAAGCT
>JGI24707J26582_10003735_pt1 | contig 10823 bp, 7 predicted proteins | sample BioPla1DNA1_FD_26582 | JGI IMG/M metagenome (IMG submission 26582) | reverse complement strand
TATATTTTTCTTATAAGTCTTTCCACTGAATTAGCAGACATAAATGAGCGTAGCTCTCTAAAATCAGCAATAAACCTAAGGCATCTATCATCAGCCTGAAGTCTAAAAGCCTCCTTGTCCTCATTAAACAATTCTTTTAGCTTTTCAATGTCACTTTCACTAAAGCATTTTTTATAAAATTCATCATTTTCAAGCTCATCAGCTGTAAAAGGCTTGGCACATTTTAAAACACAGCTGTAAAGTGAGGATTTTTTAAAGCTTTCATAAAATTTTCTCATATCAACTATTTTTTCAAGCTTTAATACATCTATGCCTATTGCTCCCACTCTAATAGCAGAAAGCTCCTGTGTATTGAACAAATAAAGTGGTGACATCAAAATCGATAAAAGCTCAATGTTTTTTAAAGGATTATCAATAATTGTAAGATAGTCGATTATTAAATTAACCTCAAACAATCCAAGATAATTCTTAATTCCTGAAGAATTAGCTACTATGCCATATTCCCTTAAATAATCTACAAAGTGCTTAGCACTGTTTTTCACACCTCTTAATAAAACACAAAAATCACTTGGCTTTGCTCTGCGATAACCTTTTTTATCCTTCACTAAAAANCCTGAGGAAATCATCTCATTAATCTTAGCACTTACAAAACTTGCTTGATTTTCTATATTTGAAAGCTCCTCGNTCTCATCTTCATCTAAAGCTTCGCTAAATTCACTATTAAAAATATAAAGCTCTGTGGGAGTATCCTTTTCCACCTCATAATCAGCTCCGTAAACAAGNCTTGAATTTTGATAATTAGCTCCGCCTGTCTTTTTCGTCATAATGCTCTCAAAAACACTATTTACNGAATTAACAATTACATTTCTGCTGCGAAAATTTTTATTCAGTGGTAAGAGAGTATAATCTTTCCTTTCACAAAGNCTTATAAATACATTNGGATTAGCTCCTCTAAANCCATAAATNGATTGCTTAACATCACCTACAAAAAACAAATTCCTCTCATTATTAGATATAAGCCTGAATATCTCATACTGCAAATCATTAGAATCCTGAAACTCATCAACTATTATCATGGAAATATCCTTGGAAATTTCCATAGCTGCCTTAGAGGGTTTCCCATCATCACTTAAAATTTGATAGCAAAGCTGCTCTGCATCTGAAAAATCAATAGCGTTTTTATCAAGCTTCAACGTTAAAAACTCTTGATTAAACACCTTATAAATTTCAAAAATAATTTCCGTTACTGATTTTTGAAAGCTCAAATCGTCCTTATAAAAATCCATAGGGAAATTTAAATTTGTCAAAGCCTTAGCTTTTTTAAGATACTTATCCCTCAAGCCCTTTATATTATCCTTTAGCTCTAAAAATTCAGGGTTATCCTGTAAGGTTTTCTTAGTTATACTAGGAAAACGCCCAAAGCTCAATGTATTAAGTGCAAAAAATAACTCGGCATTATTCTCTTTAAAAGAATTATGCTTTAAATCAAGAATTGCATTTAAATCGGATTGAATTATTCCAGCTATTTTATCCTTTGCCGGCATATCATTTGGCAAATTATTTGCAAGCTCATAAGCCTTTTCAATTATTTTTTGAATAACTAAAGACTTATCAAAAACAACTGATTTTATTATATTAAAATAAAAGTCATAGCTGATAATTTCATCGTCATATAGCTTTCTTTGCTTATCTATCCATTTATCCTTGTTTGGAATATTTGATAAAAAGCTATTAAAATCAAGAATGTATTTTGCCAGTCTTTCATCATTAGTATCTATAAAGGTGTTAAATAATACATTGCTCTTATCCTGTGAAATATTATCAAAATACTTATCCAGTGCAATATCAATCGCCTTTTGTGCTAATATTCCCGCCTCCTCCTCACTAAGAATACTAAAACCAGGCAGCACATCTAATGCATTGATATTATCTCTTAAAATATTTATACAAAAGGAATTAATTGTAGAAATTNTCGCTTCCTTTAAAAGGATAAGCTGTGTTTTCAAATACTCTGAATTATTTGTTTTTATCAAAGCCTTTAAAGCTTTGTTTAAACGCATTTTAAGCTCGTTTGCAGCCTTGTTGGTAAAGGTTACTACAACTAGCGAATTTGCCGGAACATTCAATCTTTCATCTGAAATAATACTAACTATTCTTTCCACAAGCACAGCAGTTTTTCCGCTGCCAGCAGCTGCTGAAACGATAGCTGCACCATTTTTGTTGTGACTATGGGACAAAGCCCTTACTTGCTCATCAGTCCAAAGCATTCACATCACCCCCGTTTTCCTGAGGAATTATATCCTTATCCTGCTTTGTAAAAGCAATTTCCTTTTCATCTTTTATTAGAATTTTATCATTATTTTTTCTGCAAAACGCAATATAATCACAGGTTTTACAAGGGTCAATATTCTTTCCTGAGATTGGCACTGCTAAAATCTTTCCCTCAAAAAATTCCTTAAGCTTTTCATCAACCAGATTTTCACAATAATCCTTTATTAAACTCAGCTCCTCCTCAGAACGAATGGTAGTATCGAAAAACATTTTTCTTGCGCTTGAGCTTGTTTTCTTGATAAACAGATTATTTAAAGCATCCTGCTCTTTCAATACCTCCTCATCAGAAACAATAAGCCCGCTCCTCTTATGTGAATCAAGCCAAGCTTTTTCTTTTAAGCTTTCATCATNATCTGAGGTTTTTTTTCTAAGAGATGAGCTAATAGAAGTGCGGCCCGCCCTATAATAAATAACTCCGGCAGGCTTAAATTTATTGTCCTGACACACAGCAAATAAATATAAAAGCATTTGCGTATTATAACCATTTTTAACAGCTGATATATCAAATGCCTTTTTACCGGTTTTATAGTCGACAATTCTGATATATTCTTTATCTCCGGCTTTCATCACATCTAATCTATCAAGCTTTCCAATAATTTTAAATTCAAATTTATCGCCATTATCGGTATCAAACCTTACAGTTAAAGGCTTTATATTCTCATCATTTACACCTTCATCAATTACAGCCTCAAATAAATGAGGTCTAAACCTTGAAACTGAAAATTCGTCCTGCAAATTTGTAAGAATGGGTAAAATTAAATTTTTAAGGTTTTTTAGCATTAAATCGAACCTGTTTTTATCACTAAAGCTGTCAAATAAAAATCTTTCCTTATACATTTCAAGATATGTTTCAATAAATCTTATCAAATCCTCATTTTTATAGCTTATAAAGCTTGAAACATCGCTTTCATCCTTACAATGATTTTCTAAAACCTTTTGCAAAACAAAATGTACAATATTACCTGTTTCAAGCGGCGTTATTCCATGCTTATTCAAAGTCCTTGCCAAGAGTACATTTTTGCAAAAAAAGCTGAAGTTGCAGCTGCAAAGCTGTTCAAAGCTTGTAGCAGAAATTTTATTCTGATTAAAGCAGCGTGATATATAAATAGGGTCACTTAAATTATGTCGGTTTGAACCCTCCCCTTGTAAAGATAAAACCTTATCCAAATTTTCTTGAAAATCCTTATCCCAGCCAAAAACAACCTCGCTAAGAGCATATTTCTCCATGCTTTTACTTCTATAAAAGCGTGAAAGCCTTTGTTTTGCTACAAACAAGCTTGTGCTATAAAAATCCTCNTTAAAATTATTGGCAGAAACCTCTTGTTTTTTTAATATTTCTAAAATTTCATCAGCCTCTGTCGCTCTTTCCATCGAATTAGCCGATGAATCCATTAAACTATAACTGATAAATAAAAAATCACTCGGTAGGGTAAAAGCCTTATAAGCCGATAAAATCTGCTGTGAATAGCGTGTCTTTCTATCAATTCCAAGTCGTATTCCGTTTTGCTCCATCTCTTCTATTTCATAGTCTGAAAAAGTATTTCCACTGCTTATCTGCATAGGGAAAGCACCATCATTTACACCTATTATAAATGCAATCTTAACGGCTGTTGTCCTCGTTCGGCCTGTTGTTCCAAATAGCACACAATCAATAACCTGTGGCGGCTGAGAGCAGTTTGTAGACGAAAAAATATTTTTTATAAAGCTATAATAGTCCTTTAAATTTATTTCTGTATTTTCAAAGGCCTTATGCAATCCTTCAAATACCGACAAAATCAATTCCCAAATTTGATGATATTCATTAGCCTTTTCATTATCAGTTTCATTTTCTTCCCCAGTGTATTCATCTAAGGAATTTATGTAGCAATGTCCTTTAACAGCACCGATTATATCAATTTTATTTATTAAAAAATCTGTTATAATTTCCGTTATTTCAGCTCCATTTTTGCTTAAAAGTTTTTTCTTTAGCTCAAAAATAGGCTCACATATTTTTACACGAAGCTCCTCCTCTCTTGCAAAAATATTCTGTCCATCGCTATTTAGCTTTAAAAAGGGTTTTCGCCACATTTCTCTATCTATATTCCAGACATACGCATATTCTTCAAGCGTATTAATCTGATAAAGCGTCAAGGTAGAAAACGCTTGATGTTCATCATCATATATTCTTACAAAACCCGTTTTTACATATCTTAAGATGTTTTCTGTTGTAGGATTTAAAACCACTTCAAACAAAGAAATCACTTGCTTAGTCAAGGGATTTTCAATTATAGGTTTGGGCAAATCAAAAAAAACAGGTATTCCATACTTTTCAAACGTACTATCAAAGGCGGGCAAATACTTTTTAGGGTCTGAAGATAAAATAGCTATATCCTTATATCTATAACCTTTTTTTACAATATGAAAAATCTGTGCCGCTACATACTCAGCCTCTGAATAAAAATCATCGCAGGAAACTACACTTACGGCTTCGCTCTCATAATCAAAGGTGGAATTTTTACCCTGAAAAAGATTTTCGGATAAAAATACTAGCTCATTTTTTTTGTATCTTTTAATTTCATCAAGATAAATTATCTCCGATTCTAATTGAGAAAGCTGATTTAACAGCCTTGCACCTGTATAAAAAACCAAAGGAATATCTTCTACAATATCACTACAAGTAATAGTTATATACCCATTAAAACAAGAGTAAAAAGCTGTTTTCAAAAAATCAAGCTGCATGGTAGAAAAGCTGTCAAAACCATCGACAAATAATACCATATCATCAAAATAGGAATTTTCAGCACCATATTGAGCAGCGTTTTTAAGCTCGTCAGGCTGGTCAGTATATGCCTTTTCCAAAACGGCCTCATATGTAGAAAAAATCAAGGAAATGTCACTCAATTTATTAAAAAGTACGTTATTTTCGCCCACGCTAATAAGCTTTTCAGCAATAAACTGCGGGCTAAGTGATGATGCTTTCATCATATCAATTATTTTTAATATCTGATTAGAAAAAGCAGGCTTTTTAGCCTTGTCCATATAAAATTTAAGCCTCTGTGAAATCTCATTAATCGCAATGTAAATAGAAGTCTTTTTTACAATATCATCAGCAAGCGTTTTCGGAACACCGTATATCGAATTAATCTCAGAAGCTATCTTTGTAAAAGTAGTAACCCTTATTTTTGAAAACCCATTTGCACCTAACCTTAAAAGCAAAAGCTTTTCTGTTTCAAACTCGTATTGCTCAGGCACAAGATAATAAATTTTCTTATTAGAAACAAGACTCAAATATTCTTCAAGCTTGTTATTTAAATATTCAGTTTTTCCGCAGCCAGATTTTCCTGTAATTAAATGCAGCATTTCTCCACCTTTTTCACAAATATATGAAAATTATAGCATAATTCTATCTTTTTTGCAATAAAATTAACACATTGATTAAAAATCAATAAGCATCTGCTTATAATCAAGCTGCTCAAAGCCTTTGGCTTTATATAAGCTTTGTGCCTTATTATCGCTCGTGTATTCCAGACGAATACGCTTTACTATGTTCTTATATTCATCAATTATAAAATCAATAAATCTTCCTCCCAAACTTCTATTCTGAAATTCCGATCTTATATACAGCTCTTCAAGCCATATCACAGTTCCACCCGCCTCGTTTGAGTACGTAAATGCTAAAAGCCCATATCCAGCTATCTTATCATCAGCAAAAATTAAATAGGCCTTTGCTAGCTGCGACTTAGCATTTAAAATATTTATTGTACTCTCAATATGGCTATCGGGTATTTTGTGCAAAACAGCTGGCAGGCTGTAAAATTCCTTAATCATTAATTTCAAATCATTCTCATACGAGCTATTATATTCTATAAACATTTTTAACCCTCCTGTTATAAGTTATTATATCACATGGTTATAGGTAAAATCAAGATTGACAAAAACATATAGGTATTGTATAATATAAAAAGATAACTTAGCTATTAAAATGAATGGTGATAATATGAAAAACTCAAAAAAACAAAAAAAATATAACTACAATACAGTTGCCGTACATGGAAAATCCTCCTTTGACCCATTAACAGGTGCAGTTAGCACGCCTATATATCAAAGTGCTACCTTTCGCCATCCAAAGCTTTATGAAAGCACTGGATACGATTATTCCCGTTTGCAAAATCCCACTAGAGAGGCTGCTGAAAATGCAATTTCTCTGCTTGAAAACGGTAAAGAAGCTCTTGCTTTTTCAAGTGGAATGGCAGCAGTGTCCACTGTGATAAAGCTTTTTAAGAGTGGTGATTCTATAATTGTTTCAGATGACCTNTACGGTGGAATTTACAGAATTTTNGAATCTATTTATTCNGTNTATGGAATAAAGGCAATTTATACCGACACAACATCAATTCAAAATATAGAAAACGCTTATTCCCCAAGTGTTAAGGCAATATTTTTAGAAAGTCCTACTAATCCAACGATGAAAATAAGTAATATCAGAAAAATATCAGAATTTTCAAAAGAGAAAAATATACTTACTATTGTCGACAACACCTTTTTGACCTCTTATTTTCAAAAGCCCTTGGATTTAGGTGCTGATATAGTAATTTATAGTGGTACTAAATATCTAGCCGGACACAATGACACCCTAGCCGGCTTTATTGTAAGCAGCAATGATGATATAATAGAAAATCTCCGACTGATACAAAAGTCAGAGGGTGCTGTGCTTTCACCTTTTGATTCATGGCTCGTTTTAAGAGGATTGAAAACTCTGCCTTTAAGAATGGATAGGATAAATTCTAATACACAAAAAATAGCTGAATTTTTAAATAATCATTCAGCAATTAAAAAAATATATTATCCCGGTCTGCCATCACATAAAGGCCATGAGCTTTTAAAAACACAATCCACCGGTTTTGGAGGAATTATTTCATTTGAAGTAGAAAGTGCTGCCAAGGTAGAAAAAATACTTGAAAATGTGGAGCTAATCATGTTTGCTGAAAGCCTTGGTGGTACTGAAACTCTAATCACTTATCCAATGGTGCAAACTCACAATGCTATTCCTGAAGAAATCAGAAATAAAATTGGTGTCAATGATAGACTTCTAAGGCTCTCCGTTGGAATAGAAAATGTAGATGATTTAGTAGATGATTTAGATTTTGCACTATCTATATAAATTCAAATGCTATATCTGTTGTTAAAAATTCAATAGGCGTCATAAAGCTTTGATTATATGCAATCAAGGCTTTTATTATGGAAGATTCCCAAGTCATTTTAGGTAAAACAACAGCACCCGCTGCCAGAGCAGGTCCTACACTTTCATATATATCCTCATCCTCTTGCTTTGCACCAGCAAGATAAAAATCAATACCAACGCTTTTACATTTCTCAATAAATGGCAGCACACTGTTCTTACATAAAACAGGTAAAGTTCCTGCATGGTAGGTATAATGCACAACAGCTTTTATTTCATCATTTAAAACGAAACTATTATAATCAATTCCTACATATGGAAGTATAGCAAGTACTTTGTTTTTCAAGCAAATACCTCTTAAATCTGCTGCAAATTCCTGACGCAAATCACCCCTAGTAGGATTTTCACCTAAAGCAATTGCAGTAAACTTTCCATTTTCCATAAGCCCAAAGGGATTGTTTTTTGGAGAAGTAAAATTATGCAAAAAGTTATCAGCCGAATTTATTCTTGTGCCTAAATGTACAACTACATTAGAGGATATATCTTGATAAATCGTAAAAACTCCTCTGTGCAGCTTTGATTCACTCTGCTCTAAAATAAAATCAACAGCAGAAGTAAAGTTATTACTTGCATTACTTTTAGAATCATTGGGAGGAAGATTTGACGCAGTGATAACAACAGGAATATCAACATTTCTGAGTAAAAAAGACAAAAAAGCTGAAGTATATGCCAGCGTATCCGTTCCATGCGTTATAATAATCCCATCATAATCGGAAAAATTTAATTCCTTAAAAAAAGCAGATAATTTTTCAAGAAAAATACAATCGGAATTCTCACTTAAAATCCTTATAGGAGCGAAAACAGTAAAATCAATTTTATATTTTTCTTTATCTAATAACAATAATTTTGAAATATCCTCATCAGCATTATCCTTCAAGCTCATAATACCATAGCTCTGTGCTGTTTCAATTGTTCCGCCCGTCTTGACTAAAGCAATTTTTAAATTGCCTCTTCCTTTTTTCTCCTGCATTTATTGCAAATACCTCTTAGATTCAAATTTAATTCAGTAATATCAAACCCCTCGCTCTCAAGCCTCTTGAGTACGGGGTCTAATTCAGGGATTTCAATGTCTATTACTTCGCCGCAAGCCTGACAAATCATATGATAATGGTCATCCACTCTAAAGTCAAACCTATCGCTGCCCGATGAAATCCTAATCTTTTTGATTTTTCCCATTTCTGATAGAACATTTAAGTTTCGATATACTGTACCTAAGCTTATATTAGGGTGTTTAGCACGTAAAACAGTGTATATCTCATCTGCAGTGGGATGAGTCTTCATGCTTTGCACAGCTCTAAAAATCATCTCTCGCTGTTTTGAGTATTTCATTAAAATCCTCCAAATAAATAATGATAATTAATATTAAAATTCATTCTACTACTTCATATATTATCATCATTTTTAACTTTTGTCAATGATTTGTTAAAAAAATATTATATTAAATATAACTTATGATTTTAGAGGAAGTATAAAGATGAAATTATACTAAGCCATACATGATTCATGCAGTTTTCCATCACGCATTACAAGAATTCTGTCAGCTGTTTTTGCTGAATTATTATCATGTGTTATTAAGATAATTGTATTNCCCTTTTTATTTAATTGATGAAAAATCTCCATTATTTCAGCTCCGGAATTGCTATCTAAATTTCCGCATGGCTCATCAGCAAGTATAATAGAAGGTGAACCAACAATTGCTCTTGCAATAGCCACCCTCTGCTGCTGTCCTCCGGAAAGCTCATGAGGTTTATGAAACATTCGTGAAGTCAATCCTACTGATGNTAATGCTTGTTCTACTAGCTTTTGTCGCTTGTGCTTATTCATTTTTCGATAAATTAAAGTAAGCTCAACATTTTCAAANGCTGTGAGTGTAGGAATAAGATTAAACCCTTGAAAAACAAAACCAATCTTTTTATTTCTTATTTCAGAAATTTCATTATCCTTCACACAATTTATCATACAGTTTTCCAATAAATATTTACCGCAGGTAGGCGTATCAAGGCAGCCTATTATATTCATCAAGGTAGATTTCCCCGAACCACTTTGCCCAATAACAGCAATAAATTCGCCTTTTTCAACCATCAAACTCACATTATCCAATGCTTTCACAATATTATTTCCCATTTTATAGTGCTTGTCAATATTTTCAAGACTAATCAGCATAAATACATCTCCGTTTCTAGATTATATTAATATTATTATTTCAATATATTGGATTTTTATTTATAATTTACAAATTAATTATATTTGACTTTTTCAACAAAATCATATATAATAATTTATATAAACTGCTAGTCGAAAGGGGCATAATTATGTCTGAGCCTGTGATGGGGAGAATTCACTCCATTGAAACGCTTGGTGCTGTTGACGGTCCGGGTTTAAGATACGTTGTTTTTGTGCAGGGCTGTCCTTTAAAATGCCTGTATTGTCACAATCCAGATTCTTGGGATTTTAACAAAGGTACACTTACAAATTCAAAATCCGTAGTAGAGAATATCAAGCCTTATATTGGTTTTATAAAAAACGGTGGTGTCACCATTTCAGGGGGTGAGCCATTAGCGCAGCCTGATTTTGTACTTGATATAATAAGCAGGTGTCATGAGCTTGGTCTACACGTTGCAATAGACACTTCCGGTGCTATAAATTTAGGTGCAGTCAGTCATATTATCGATGCTGCTGATTTGCTTTTACTTGATATTAAAGCCATTGATAAGGATGTTTTTAAAGAACTTACAAGCGTGCCAAATACCGCAACTATGAAACTGTTAGAATACACAAGAGTTACTAATAAGCCAATATGGATACGCCATGTGCTTGTACCCGGATATACTCTTGATACAACTCAGCTTGAAAAACTTGCTGATTTTTTAATGCTCTATCCTAATATTGAAAAAGTGGAACTATTGCCCTTTCATAAGATGGGTGAATACAAGTGGCAGGAGCTAGGCAAGGAATACAAGCTTTTTGACACTAGAGAGCCTACTTTAGAGGAAGTCAAGGACGCTGAAGATATTTTCAGAAAAAGAGGACTTATAAAATAACAATATTATTTTTAAAAACTAAAAGCGTGTAATTTTCACAAGCTTTTAGTTTTTACTTTTTATAAAAGTAATAATTAAATCAATCACCTTTCTTTGAAAAACCCATAACTTCAGCACTTTTTGCAAAAGTAAAACCCCCACGTCGCTAAATTTAAATCGTGCAATCATTAGTAACGGGGTGTGAGCTTAAATTCGGTGAAAATTCAGTATTGGCAGCTTATGAACAAATGCAA
>JGI24707J26582_10003734_pt1 | contig 10828 bp, 11 predicted proteins | sample BioPla1DNA1_FD_26582 | JGI IMG/M metagenome (IMG submission 26582) | reverse complement strand
TCGAACCCTCTCCATAGGAAATGATCAAGGCTTCCATATAGACCTTGCCAATGGCGGAAAGGCCGACAATCTGTTGAACATACTCGATGAGTTCCTGATCGCCGCAGAAGAAACCGGACACCGCATCAAGCCAGAGCTGCTCGTTTTCCGTATCGGGAGAAACCAGTGTGATTTTTGTCATGTAATCTTCCGGCTTGTGCGGCACTGCCCCTTGAAGGCCTTTTGTCAGGTCATAGGCAGCGGCAGGTGTATTCAGCATAAAATCCTGGCTGTCAAAATCCTGAATCATCTTAAGAAGCATGGGCTTTGCCGCTTGCAGTGCGGAAGTGACATATTTCATGTCCCTTCGCTTCATGACAAAATTCTTATAGGCAAGGGCAACTCGATATAAATTAAAGGCTTTCTTTTGTTCCGACTGGATGCCTTTTTCAAGTGTCCTGCCGCCTGCCTGAATCAGATCTTGCGGCACTCCGGACTCAGTGAGAAGTTTTGTCGCTTTATTAAGTACGGCCTTTGCTTCTTCAAGCTGCTTGTCCAGAAAGTCCTGGCAGACACCGACCGCTTTTTGCTTGGATTCCTCCCAATGCGTCCCGTTATAGGTCATATAGTCTGTAGCATCGGTGTAGACAAGGATTTCACCTTTCTCTCGGGTGAGCACCTTTGCTTGACCGATATCCGAGAAGTCCGGCGGCATGAGTGAGAAATCCTTGCCGTATTCTTCCGGAGGGATATAGCCTTCCTGAGCCGAGACTTTCTTGCCGAATCGTTTCGCACTTTGCCAGATGGTTTGAAGTTCAGAGTCTGGAAGCGGAGGATTGCATAGAGCGGCCTTTTTAAGGAACATCTCGTAAGCTTCCTCTGTCGCGCCGAGCCTTACGATGATGCGCCCGGCATAATGCGACATGGTTTTGTTTCTTGATCCTTCCGGGATCTCGTTTTGTGCCGCATCCCATTCGGCAAAATCATCTCTGATAAAATCCGTAATCAGCTGATTGCCGTCACACCAGATGACCTCGGCCTCGGGATTTCCAAACATGAACCTGGCACTGCCTAAAGCTCCGGCATCGAAGAAAGGGAAGATATCCGCCAGCTCCTCTTTAAGTTCCGAATAGCTGTCGGCATCCTTTGTTTCAAGGATGGGAAAGTAGACATGAAACCTCGGTCTTGCCGACTTGCTGCCTTTTTCCTTCAAATGGTTTCTGCTGGTAGCAATGGCAAGACTCACACCTTCAAAAAGACTTAAAACATCCTCCGGAGAAATCCAAATCTCGGGATCATCGCTTTTCTCATTGTCGCAGTCCATGCTGATATGGTCAGCTTCGATGAAGTTTACATTGCTGCGATAGTTGTTCTTATAGTTCGCCGCCACATGGTCAAAGGAAACAGCCTGTTTGAAACTTCCTTCATCCGTTACGTCTACCTTGTTAGGGTAGTAGACATTCGCTGCTTGGCCGCAAGCATCTGATATATAGATAGTTAGTTTCATTTATTTCCCTCCTGCACCACAGGAATTCCCAGCTCCTCCGCCGCTTTCATCTCCTGCCACATACCGATGCTGATCTGACCGCCAAAGACACGGACTTCGTCGCAATGGCTCATGATTTCAAGGTTCATCTTCATAGCTCGTTCTCGTTCAGCATCAATGTCGTCATCCATGAACTGAGGGAATAGAAGATGTGGAGCGATGGGGATATTGCCTTCTGCTACAGTCCTCCGGCAGTATTCCCTGGCATTTTTAGTGTTTGTCTCGATATCTCCCCGATAGGGAGAGCAGATATAAATGAGCTTGTTCATATAAAAAAACTCCTTTCGATTATTCTCGAGAGGAGCAAAACAAAAGGGATAATGATCCTCTCACTATCCCCTTGGACAACTTATTCAGTTTTGAGTAATTGAAGAAATAATTAATTCGCTATCTATGATAATGCTACCTTCCTCATCGAATGCTTTTCAAAACAACTTTGAACAAACTAGTGTTGACGCTGTTATGTTTTAATTATTATTTTCTAAAAAGTCTTTAATTGTCTTAGCTAAACCACGAGCTAGGAAAAAAGGAACTCCATTTCCAATTGTTTTAAATTTGTCAGACAACGACATATCAGGTGGTAAGCAAAACTCTTTTGGCAATGATTGAAGGGCCATTGACTCTGCTGCCGAAAGTCTTCTAGTCTTATAGGGATGTAAGTGAACTTCATTATTTCCATACGCTACTGTTGGAGAATACCTCCATCTATGGAGCCTTTTATATGATTTCTTACTATCATCACCTTCGTCTATGGATTGCATTTTAGGCAATCCTTGGCGAGGTGTAAAAAAATCATGAGCGTTAGGATGATTTTCTACATCATTCTTTCTAAACCAGTATTCGACTGTAAGTTCTTTCTCAATTCCATCAGGGAAACTATAAACACTGTTTTCTTCGTATGGAGTCATTTGCGGCCAAGGCATTTGCTTTACGTCATCTAAATCATGAGTTTGGTATTTTTCCCAATGGAAAGAATCGATACAGAGCATTCCTTTGTAGGTCGACGAAATTGTACTTTTGTTTACACCAAATAATAATATCCTATCTCTGTCTTGAGGAGCTCCATATTCCAGTGAGTTAGTTAGGCGATCTGTTATTTCATAACTTCTTTTCAGTTTTTTCTTTAATTCATCATAAAATTCGCGATGTCGCTTTGTTCTCCACAGACCCTTGACGTTTTCAAACAAAAAAAAGTCTGGCTGCATTTCAAGTATCAGATTTATATAGCTTAAAGATAATTTCCCATTTTCTCCTTCTTTTCCCTTTTGTTTGCCCGCTATTGAAAAATCTGGACATGGTGGTCCGCCGATAAATCCAATCAAAATATTGGCATTATCACTTCTAGACTCTTCAATATACTTCGTTAACTCGTCCTTTCTATCATAAAGAAAATCATTGATATCTGTCTGGAAATAACCATATTTAGGTTTTGGCATCCCCATCTTTTCCCTTGAGTATTTATAGGCTTCCATAAAACTTTGATGAAACTCGTTAACTAACTCAATATCATATCCCGTTCTTTCAAAACCTAAATCTAAAAATCCACTACCGGAAAAGAAAGAAAATAATTTTAACTTTTTATTCGTGTCCATACCAATTGTTTTTTTAATATATTTTCCACTTTTAATGCGAGCATCTCTCGGCTTCTCTGAATCAACAGGGATAGCCCAAGCACGTCCAAATCGTGTTGCACCTTGAATTCTGCCTTCACTACAGAGCACCTGTATTCTACGAACAGTGATGTCCCATTTTTTTGAAGCCTCTTTGATTGTCATGTATTTCATATCTTATAACTCCTTCCGCAATTCAAAATCTATTTTATACCTAAAAGCGAATAATATCAAGGGTTTGGCCGGAATTTTATTCAATAAAACCCTTAGATTTGAATTGCTTTTCCGGTGAAATTTAGATATTTTCTGTGCTATTTCGTTTATATTGACGTTATCTCGCGTCATTTCACAATTTTCAAAGGTTTTGTGTTCACAATTTTCCGGTCAAATATGTACATTTTAGTTACACAGTAGTATAATTTAGTAGGAACGTACATGCTAAATAAAATGTCACAATTTGAAAGGAGAAGTTAAATGCCAAGCACTGAATTTACTTGTGGAAATCTTGTTGATGCAATATCAGCACTTCCTAAAAATAGAACTTACAATTATGTTAATCCAGCTACTCATACCGTCATAAGGATTGAAGATGTTGAGAAACCTTATGGTCCTATAACAATCCGTCGTTGGAACCCATCAAAAGGTGAAACAGAAGCTGACAGCTCTTTACAAACAATTTCAAAAGAGATGCTTTTTCGTGTTTCTAATGCAGTCACCGAAGGAATGCCCATCAACATCGATCGAGTTCTTGGTGCATCTTATAATACCCGCTCTGCTCTTGAAGCACTTATTTGCCACACTCCACAATTTTACTACTGCTATCCCGGACGGATTGAAAATAAAAATGGTGTGACAAAAATCAAGGCAGGACACAAGCACATTATATGGTGCCCTTCGGAACCCCATAATCCAGCTGAGCTTACTGAAAAGAAACTTGAGCATATGGAAATTAATGAAATTCCTAGCAAGAACGTCGTTTACAATGCATTGGAACTACCTACTCATGTGATGCCAGGAAGTCAAATAGATGCTCAAGCTGAACGCATGCACTCCCTCATGCAAATGGCTCTTTATGAAATTGGAAAGTCGCTGAACTTTGACACATATATCGCCAAAAATGATGCAGGGATTAAATATAAAGGGCTTCCCCTCACAGACCACCCTCGAATAATAACTGACTTAGGCAATCATCCCACCGTCGCAAATTTTGATGGAGCAGTAAATGCAGGAAAATTAATAGATGCAATGTGGTTTTCTGCAAGAGGTATTCCGGCAATATTTGAAATTGAACACAGCACAGGTGTTACCTCAGGCCTGAACCGCATGGACGGATTCCGGAATAGAATACCTGAATATAGAGGCACGAGATATATTATTGTCGCTGACGAAGAACTTCGCGATAAGGTCATCCAGGAAATTAACAAACCTCAGTTCCAAGATCTCCGTGCATACTATTTTTCATACTCAGCAGTAAATGAATTATTAAGTCTATGCCAATCTCGAAAACTCAAGGGGATAACAGATGACTTTATAGAGACCTATCTCGATGACGTTTTTGTTGATATTAATGAATAGATCGTATTCTACAGTGCCTGTTCGTAAAGCAATTATAGTTCCAAACACATCAGTCATTTAGGAAAGTAAAAAAATATTTTGTTGGCACAGTTTTAAATAGCTGTGCCAATCATGTATTCTGGGGCAAAATGTGCTCAACTCATTAGATAATCGATTTCTTCTTCACACCCTTTTTTCATCACGAACAGTTTCCACAATATCATTTAAATCACAATCCAATGCAGTACAAATCTTAAGCAAGATAGACGTGTTTACGTTTTCATCCTTTCCTAAGCGAGCAACAGTTCCTGCACTAATTTCAGCTTTTTCTTTCAAATCCGTTTTATTCATATTTTTATCAATCAAAAGTTTCCATAATTTATTGTAGCTTAGCCTCATAACTACTCCCCTTAGTCGTTTGTAATATCCAGTAGAAATCCGTATCGTCCATAATCTTTATCCATAGTAAATTCAATTAAATTAGCAGCCTTATAGTCTAAGTTTGGCAATTCATTCTCAGCAATAATAATTTGACCGAATTGTTGGTTCTCAACAAAATAGTTAAACAATCCATGCTTCATGCCGCCCGGCATCATTTCATCGCCTTTTTCTTTGAGGGAAAGTATCGGCGAATCTAACACCAATAGTCTTGGCGAATGCTTAGCATGAACAGATAAGAATCTCATCCAAACAAAGGCGTGAGCAGTGTTGAGAAAAGCACGAAAGCCCTTTCCTTGAGCTTTCTTCTCTTTGCCGTTGACAACAACATCAAATTTATCCAGAGCTAATCTGGAAGTAGAATAATCAAGATAATTTGCATTTTTCAAGATATGCTCTAAATATGTATTTAAAACAACGACCTCTTCCTTTGTAAATTTCTTTTTAGGGTCATACGGGGCCTTTTCTTCTGTATCAATCTCTTGTTCTGAAAGATCATCATTATATTCTTTCATGAGTTCTTCAATGATTTCAATCTTTGTTATTAAATTCTGTTTTTCTTTCGCTTCAGCGATCTTGTCTTTTAACTCTCTAGATTTAGGTTCTAAAGATTTGGAAATTGAATTTAATATCTGTTCATTTTGTCTATTTAACCCTTGAAGCGCTTTTTCTTTATCAGCAATTTCTTGATCAAGATCTTGTCTAGCACTTTCTAAATCGTCTAAGCGAATAGTTAAAAGACGCTCCTCTGCATCAATAGCATCGTGATAGGCGGTATGATCTTTGAGCATAATATTGTTTTCGCATAGTGGGCATTTAATTTCTGAACTAACTTCTGGTCTTTTGTTTTCTGCATCGGTAATAAAACCCAACCTCTCTTTGTCGGCGGTATATTGACTAAAAAGAGCTGTGTATCTTTCTTGTAAAAGATATGCTTCTTCTAAATCGCTGCTCAGTTGATATGCTTCCTTTAAGAGTGTCCGGCTTTTCGTATGAGCATTAATGATTTCCAATTCATTCTTTTCCAATTCATCAATAAGTACTGAAAGCACGGCTTCAAAATCTTCATCTTGCAAAGCCTTAACATACTCTTGTAAATCTCTTATACGTGTACCTGCTGAAAACAATTTATCATTGATGTATGAGGTAACAGCAGCTTTTTTTGCCTTCTTGATTTCGGGCGCTTCTATGTCATCCTCTTCAACAATATTCTTTCCAGAAATAAGGAATAAAATGGCGGACAAAGTTTTTGTTAGCGTCGGAAAACCTCGATTTGTTAATATCGTATCTTTTCTGATGATATCTTCTTCCTGAAGATAAAACATGTGTAAAAATGTACGCCAAGTTAAATCATTTTGTTTATACTTTTGCGTAGTATAAATTTTAGGTCTTTCCTTGACGCCAATTAGTTTCAAGAAAATATCGCTATAATTTTTCATGCCTTCGGAGCTACCTATTCTATACGTATTGCTGTCAATATCGTCTACCCCACTAATTACATCGACCTCATTTGTATCAATTTTCCTTGAAAATCTGATCTCTTTTCCTTCGTAAGTTTCAATTATCATGGAAATCGTGTCATACCCTTTTTGAGAATTTATAGGCGATTGCTTGTTCCCAAACAAATAGTCAATGCAGGACAAAACGTAGCTTTTACCAGTATTCGAGGGTCCGAAAATAACATTCAGGCCAGGCTTCAAATTAATATCGGATGTTGTGGCATTATCCCCGCTTGCAATAATCTTTTTTATAAAAAATCCCCTATCACTCATCGCTTTTGTCCTCCATTATTACGAGTTGCATTGGTGTATATGAACTGAACAGGATTTTTCAAATCATTCTCTTTAAAAAAATCTTTTACTTTGTGAGCTATAGCTAAATATTTCTGACAATAAGGGCTATTAAGCTTATTAATATATGCCCGCCCTGATTCTGAAATCAAATACTCGATACCACTTGTTGAATAATATGGTTTCAAAAATCCAAGAAGAGAAAGTTCTTTTATTGCTCGCTTACCTATCGCTCTTAAATTGGAAAACTCACTGTATTGAAATTCGTTGTCGCCATTTAGGTTTACATCTGCTATAGAGAAACTTTGAGCATAAATGCAAATAAAGTCTGCAGCAATGATAGTGTCAGCATGTTCAGCTTTTTCCCAAACACTCATTAGGATAAGTAATCGGGTAGAAATTTCAAATTCTGAATTATAGATTTTCATAACTACTTTACCCATCCTTTAATCCGCTGATCGTTAACTAAGATATGGCAAACTCCCTTTTTTTCATTATTGCCAATCCAGTTAGTCTCTCTTGCAAGAAGGCAACGATCCACTCGTATTTGTGCAGCTTGTGCCATAACAGCATTCAAACAATCAAAGCCATGCCTATGTTCCATTTCCCAAACGTCGATCACACCATCAAAAGTTTCATCTTTTAATATTTCAAATTGATCTTTTTCATTCTCTCCATAAACATCTCGTGTTCCTCTTCTAAGAGTCTCAGCCGCATAATAGCTTTTTCTTTGCCGACTAAAATTTTGTTCATATTTTGGATATTGACTAAGTCCAGCTAGAGTGATTTCCCCCTTCTCACAATCTGTGTAAGCATCTAATAGAGAGGTTAAATACGGTAGTTTGCTTTCCTCTTCATCCACATCATCTGAATAATCTATCTGTGTTAATGGATAATATTTTTCTTGTGTAGCGGATTTTTCCCCTACACTTTTTTTGTTGCCTGTCATTACACAATATACGAATACACGTGCTAAAAACTCATAAATGGTTTCTGTTTTAGCTAATTCTAAGTATTCTTCTTTCTGTGAGTCTGGCAAGCTCTTATCAGCCTTGATAATATCTGTCATCTGTTTAAGAAAACTAAAATCCTTTTCAGGCTTAAAAGGCATTGTTTCACGGAAATAATTTGTAAAGACGTGATGACCGACAGTTGAAGCTACAGCATCTTGAAGCTCGATTGGTACATTGTCTTTATTGTTTAGCAATCTACTCGCCATCGTTTTATCAATGTAAAAGGGATCACCGGCTTTGTTGCAAAGATTGTTTTTTTCAACAACAAACTGAAAAAGCACATTCAGAACATTTTCTGTTGAATTACTATCCAAGTTCAGTGTCTTTTTAAGCACTACAGTTAACGAACCTAAATTTAATACAGTTATCTTCATTGTTTTACCTCGCAACTTTTACCCAACTTCTGCTCAACTTCTCCCTAACTACTTTTCTAAGTCCTTCTAATACACTTATTAGTAAAGATGAATAGATAATTTCATCTTTATTATACAACAACCAGTCGAGAAAAGTGACATCAAATTCAATAACTCGATTAAATATCACGTTTCTCGACTTTAGGAAGGAGGTGAAGACGATGGCAAAGCGTAATGCAAAGCAGACATCCAGAAGAGTCGCTCGTAAAGCATCCCGCATCTTGCGAGATGGCCGCTATAGCAAAGATTCTAAATCTGTGGCCGGCAGTGCCCTGTCTCAAACGAAGCCAAAGCGCAAGTAGTTTTAACCGGCAATGCGGAGACAGCCCTTAATTGGACAGCCCGCATTGCCAAATTCCTAATCCATTTAACAAATATCTAAAGCCGATCTGTGCACGGAAAGGCAGAGGATNCAGAAAACGTCAAAACACTGCAATTAGCAGTAATGGCGATTTCAGTACCTTGCTTTTCTGTGCCCATTTTCGGCTCTAAAGGTCTCGTGTACTGAAGCGCACGGGACCTTTTCTTATTCCTTTGCCCTTTCCCCAGACGGCGGAAAGGACAAAAGATGAAAAATTTTGAAAACCAGAGTCAATCAACGAAACAACGCTACTTCCCGGTAAGAAGGCCGGACGACCCCCACAGTGTGGACCTCATTCCTATTACTGAAGAGCAGTACCAAAAAGTGAACAGAATCATCAACCGTAAACGGAAACAGGAACAACGATCCGGTCGCTGTTTCTCGCCAAGAGAACTTTTATGGAAGTGCTCCGCTGACTGCGATGTCTGTCCATATCACAAAAACAACGAGTTTCTCTCATTGGATAACATCTTCAAAACCGAGGACGACTTCCCAAGCTCCCTTCTTGAAATCCTTGCTGACGAGACTGATATCGCTGACGAGTTCGAGCAAAAAGAACTCAAAGAAGCCATCCACCTTGCACTGCAGGATTTATCTCCCCGTGACCAAAAGATAGCTGAGTTATTCATGAAAGGTTTAAGCGAAAGAGCCATCGCTGCTGAAGTCGGCTGTTCCCAAAAGACTGTGAACCTTAGAAAATCAGCCATTTTCAAAATCCTGCTGAAGAAACTGGAGGGCTGGTTCTAGTCCTTTAAAAAGATTTTTCAAATTCGATTACTCAAAACGGCTCCTCCTGTCCAAGGGGAAGGTGAAGGGAGAAAACGATACGAGCCCTTCGGATAGGAGGAAAGCCAATGAGACGAATAAGGAACCCGGACGACAAGCAGCTGATCGGCTTATTAGTCGCCATCAGCATCATGTCAAAGAGATTAGCGCAAGAACTCGCAAATTAGAGAAGGGAGGCCAACTATGGACAATATGCAAGTTTATAAGCACGAACAGTTCGGAAAGATCCGAACACTGACAAAAGACGGCGAGATCTGGTTTGTCGCAGCAGATGTCTGCAATGCACTGGACTTGACAAATCCAACGATGGCAGTAGCCAGACTCGATGAAGACGAACGGTCTAAGTTCAACTTAGGTCGTCAGGGAATGACTAACTGCGTCAACGAGTACGGATTATATAACCTCATCCTCGCCAGCCGCAAAAAGGAAGCCAAAGTCTTCAAACGCTGGATTACTCATGAAGTGCTGCCGGACATTCGTCGTCACGGAGCCTACATGACACCTGCCAAATTGGAAGAAGTGCTCCTTAATCCGGACACCATNATTCAGCTGGCAACAGANCTGAAAANAGCACAGGANGAACGAGATGCTCTTTCCATCCGAAATTCAGAACTCACTGTGCAAAACACCGTCATGCAGCCTAANGCNGATTATTTTGATGAGTTGGTCGACCGAAACCTGCTCTCCAACTTCCGCAATACGGCAAAAGCCCTCGGTGTGAAGCAAAAAGAATTCATCAATTATCTCTTAGACCACGGATATATCTACAGGGATGCAAAGGGCACGCTCTTTCCCTATGCCGAGAAAAACGACGGCCTCTTTGAAATCAAGGAGTGCTACAACGAGAAAACCGGTTGGAAAGGCTATCAGACACTGATTACGCCAAAGGGCCGTGAGACCTTTCGTCTCCTGCTTGAAGGAGGTCTGTCATGAGCAGAATTAAGTTATTAAAAGATGTCGTAGACGATATCAGAGCTTTATCGGAAAGTCTCGGTACGCTGGCGGATGCTTTGGAAACAAGCGAACCAAAAGTTCCTAAACAGGAAGAATCGAAGCCTGCACTTACGCTTTCCGATGTGCGTGCCGTACTGGCAAAGAAATCACAGGCAGGTTTTACAAAAGAGATCAAAGCACTCATCCATAAGTACGGTGCGGAAAAACTCTCAGCTGTAGACCCCAAACATTACGAAGCCCTGTTAAAAGAAGTGGAGGAACTAGAAGAATGACAGCACATGCCATTTTATCCGCTTCCTCCTCTGACAGGTGGCTTCACTGCCCGCCATCGGCAAGGCTGAACGAAAAAGTGCCGGATGAAAGCTCCGCCTACGCTTTGGAAGG
>JGI24707J26582_10003732_pt1 | contig 10833 bp, 8 predicted proteins | sample BioPla1DNA1_FD_26582 | JGI IMG/M metagenome (IMG submission 26582) | reverse complement strand
TTCTGCTCACTCGGATTTAGTTACAATTTGCTCGTTTTCAACGCCACTGATGCTCGCTCTAACACCTCTGATGCTCGCTCTAACACCTCTGACGCTCGCTCTAACACCTCTGACGCTCGCTCTAACACCTCTGACGCTCGCTCGGATTTGTAATCCGAGTGTTTGGAAGTGTTACACTCGGATTGCAAATCCGAGCGAGCGGGGTTGTGCGGGAAAATCCGAGAGAGCGGGCTTATTTGTCCGTAGGACAACATGTGATTAACCGTAGGCGAAGCCTGCGGTGTAATGCTCCCTCAAAAGCCTTGCCCGTAAGGGCAACACAACAAATTAGTTAAAAGTTTATAAAGTTCGTAAAGTTCGTAAAGTTGAACCGAGTGGGCAAATATTATTAGAAAATTAATAACTTACTACTCTTCAGCAGGATTTTCAAATTCTTCAATTCCTTTATTTAAAAAGTTTAAGAATTTTTCTGGATTTAATTCATAAGTCATTGGTTCTGCTAAAACTTTTCCATCTGGACTTATCAACACATAATAAGGCTGAGTATTTGTATTAAAGTTGACAATTTGAATATCAGCATTAGCATCGCCTAATTTTTTCTTTAGTTTATTATCTTTTGACGAGCTAAACCATTTTTCCTTTGGAAGTTCTATTGATTTTTCGTCAACATACAAAGCTGCTACAACAAGTTTATTATTAAAATAATCGTTTATTGTAGGGTCAGACCAAATTTCTGCTTGCATTTTTTTACAATTAGAACAAGAATGTCCTGTAAAATAAAGTAAAACAGGCAGGTTTTGTGATTTTGCACATTCAAAAGCTTGTTCGTAATCAAAATATCCATTTACATTATAAGCCATATGCAAAACATCAGCATAATCAGGAGATTCGCAATAATAACCCACTGATTCACTACTTGAGGATTTTTGTGCTGTTAAATCAAATTTTTGGGAAGTTTTTGGAGGCAATAGTCCTGCAATTGGTGTTAAGTTAGCTCCGAAAAGTCCAGGCACTAAATAAATTACAAATACAAAAGAAACCATTGCTAACAACATTCTAAAGAAACCAATATGCTGAACATCTGAGTCGTGAGAAAATTTGATTTTTCCTAATAAATAAATTCCTAATAGCACAAAAATTACTATCCAAATAGCAAGATATACATCTCTACTAAGAATTCCTAAATGATAGTTTTGGTCTATATTTGAGAAATATTTTAAAGAGAAAGCTAAAAGTATAAAACCCATAACAACTTTAACAGCATTTAGCCAACCACCAGATTTTGGCAATTTGCTTATCAATCGGGGCACTAAAGCCAAGAAAGTAAATGGAAGTGCAAAACCTAAACCAAAGCCAAACATTCCAATCAAAGGTTCTAATACGTTTCCACTGGCAGCTTCTACTAACAAAGCTCCAATAATTGGACCTGTGCAACTAAAACTTACAATTACAGTTGTTAAAGCCATAAAAAATGCAGATAACATTCCGCCTTTATCAACTTGCGCATCTGCTTTGTTTGCTAATCCTGAAGGTAATACCATTTCGAAGAGTCCAAAAAGCGAAGCTGCAAAAACCAAGAATAAAACAAAGAAAATTAAATTTGGTATCCAATGTGTACTTAAAACTGTTGTAAAATTAGCTCCTGCACTTGTTAGCGAAACTATAACTCCAACCAAAGTATATAATAATGTTATTGATAATCCAAAAATTATTGCTTTTAAAATTCCTCTTGAGCGTTTTTCAGATTTATTCATAAAGACACTTATTGTCATTGGTATCATAGGAAAAACGCAAGGAGTTAAAATTCCAATTATTCCAAATAAAAACGACAAAAAGAAAAATCCTAATAAAGACGATTTCTCCTCTGTTGAACTAGCAAATTTATTTTCTTTTACAATAACAGGAGTTTTTGCTTCTATTGTTTCTTGATTTTCTATACTAGCTCCACCATTTATTTCAAACAAAATATCGTCGCCAATAGTAACACAAGCTCCATCGTCATAGCAAGCTTGACCGCTAATTTCGCCAGTTATATTAAAACCTTTGTCTGTTAAAACTTCAATTTTTTGAACAAATTTTGCTTGCTTAGCAAAATATGCAACATTTACTTCAAAAACATCGTCATATTCATGAATTACATCGCCTAATTCAGCCACAGAATCTATTAGTCTATAGTTTTCATTTTCATCAAAACTAAAATACAAAGGTCTTGGTCCACCTAAATCAAAATATTGACCATACAAATGCCATTTATCGTCAATTTCGGCTTCAAATATCAATTCGTAAGTAGAGTTTTCTAACTTTTCTATATTCATTTTAAACCTAACAGGATCTTCAACTTGAGCAAACAAATTGGATAAACTAAAAACGGAAAAGCAAATTGCTAATATACTAGCTTTCATAATTTTATTTAGTCTCATAAGTTCTCTTATTTAATTATTAATAAAATATTTCTTCATCTTTTGAATCGAAAAAATGGTATTCCATGTAGGTATAGGCTACCATAGGAAATATTTCAATTTNGCATTTATATCTTTTTTGCCATCTTTTGCGTATTGATTTAAGCCATCCTTTATTTAAAAATGCAGAAACAAAGGGATGTGTTTTAATACACAAATATTTACGTTTTTCTTTTTTAAGGATAAATTTTATATTGTTTTCAATTTCGTCGATAAGATTTACACTTGCTGTAATTTTTCCCGATCCTTGACATGTAGGACAAGCTTCGCCGGTTTTTATTTCCATTTCTGGTCTTACTCTTTGTCGAGTTATTTCCATAATGCAAAACTTGCTAAGAGGCATTATATGAAATTTTGCTCTATCGCCTTCCATGCTATTTTTCACACACTCGTAAACTTTTTTCTTGTTTTTTTCGTCTTGCATATCGATAAAGTCAACAATAATAATTCCGCCCATATCTCTGAGTCTTAGTTGTCGAGCAATTTCTTCGGCAGCAATCATGTTTACTTCAAAAGCATTTACTTCTTGTCCTTGTTCTGAATTACTACGATTTCCACTATTTACGTCAATAACGTGAGCAGCTTCGGTGTGTTCAATTATTAGATATGCTCCGTTTTTCATTGGAACAGTTTTTCCAAAAGATGTTTTAATCTGTTTTTCTATTCCATAAAAATCGAAAATAGGTTGTTTACTATTATAAAGTTTTACTATTTTCTTTTTTTCGGGAGCAATTTTTTCTATAAAATATTTTACTTCTTCATAGGTTGCTTGGTCGTTTACAACAATTTGATTAAAAGAAGTATTAAGCACATCTCTCAATATTGCTGTAGTTCTATTAACTTCGCTTATCAATAATTGAGGTGGTTTTGCTGAATTTAGTTTTTTATATATTCCTTCCCACTTTTCGATTAAAGTACTAAGTTCATTATCAAGTTCTGCCACCATTTTTTTCTCAGCGACAGTACGAACAATAACTCCAAAATTATCTGGTCTTATACTTTCTATTAACTTTTTTAGTCTTGTTCTTTCTTCTACGGATTTTATTTTATGACTAATAGATACTTTATCGCAAAAAGGCATTAAAACTAAATTACGACCAGCTAATGAAATTTCGGCAGATAGTCGAGGTCCTTTTGATGAAATTGGTTCTTTGGCTATTTGAACAAGAACATATTGCCCGACATTTAAAATATCAGCAATTTTGCCATTTTTATCAATGTCTGGTTCTAATTTTATTTTTCTTAATTTAGAAACACTTTGCTGTTTAGTTTGTAAGCCTAAATGTAAAAATTTATTTAAGGTTTGAAATCCAGCTCCTAAATCTAAGTAATGTAGAAAAGCGTCTTTTTTATAACCAATATCAACAAAAGCTGCGTTAAGTCCGGGCATTAAACGTTTGACCTTACCCAAATAAATATCTCCAACCGAGAACTCAATGTTTGCATATTCGCAATCTAACTCGATTAGTTTTTTATTTTGTAGTAAAGCTATGTTAATTTCAGAACTGCGTACATCTATAAAAAGTTCGTTCTGTTTATCTTCTGTTTGCAAATCCACGATATAACACAGTATTTTAAAATTAATAAATCAAACCTCTGTAGAACAAAGGTTTGATTATAACAAAAAAACAAGAAAAAGGTTTATTTTTTCTTTTTGTGTCTATTCTTACGAAGACGTTTTTTTCTTTTGTGGGTTGACATCTTGTGTCTCTTTCTTTTCTTTCCGCTTGGCATAATTTCTAAATTTTATTGTGTTCTTTAACTGATGTTACAAATGATTTTGCTGGTTTAAAAGCAGGTATTTTATGAGCGGGTATAGTAATAGTAGTGTTTTTAGAAATATCACGAGCAACTTTTTTAGCTCTTGTTTTTACTATAAAACTACCAAAACCTCTTAAATATACATTTTCATCTTTTATTAAAGAGTCTTTTACAACATCCATAAACGACTCTATAGTTTTTTGAACAACTATTTTTTCAATTCCAGTNTTTTTTGAAATTTCGTTTACAATATCTGCTTTTGTCATGTCTAAATATTTTTATAAATAAATTAATACTATTTTCATTTTTGCAAGTGCAAAGATATAAACTTTTTTCAAAAGTAAATAATAATATTTGATTTTTTTAATATTATTGAACTAAGTATCAAAAACTTTGATAAAATAAACGTTTAAAAACCAAAAATCAAATTCCTTTTCCTTGGAAAATAATTTTAATAGTATAAATCATTATTTTAAAATCAATGAATAAAGAGCGATTTTCAATATAAATTATATCATATTGTAATCTTTCAATCATTTGGTCAACGTTTTCGGCATAGCCATATTTTACTTGTCCCCACGAAGTAATTCCAGGACGAACAGATAACAAGTGAATATAATGAGGTGCTTTTTGTGTTATTTGGTCGATATAAAACTGACGTTCGGGGCGAGGACCAACTAAACTCATATCGCCTTTAAGTACATTAAAAAATTGTGGGAATTCATCAAGTCGAGTTTTTCGCATAAATTTTCCAAACTTAGTAACTCTACTGTCATTTTTACTACTTAAAGCCGGACCATCTTTTTCTGCACCAACATACATTGAGCGAAATTTATAAATTTTAAAAGGCTTTCCATTTTTTCCAATTCTTTCGTGGCTATATAAAATTGGACCCGGCGAACTTAGTTTAACACCTATGCTTAAAGCAATATAAACAGGCATTAATAATATTATAGCTATTAAACTTAAAAATATATCTAAAAATCTTTTTGTGTGCTGTTGCCACACTGGCATTATGTTGTGATTTATTTCAATTAAAGGCAATCCAAAAATAGCCGACATTCTTACTTTTCCTATCAATATATCATACATATCTGGAATTACTTTAATAATAACTTTTTCGCCATGTAATTTATTTATAATGTTTTTAATCTTTGCATGCTCGCTAGATTCTATTGCTATTACAACTTCTTCGATTTTATGTTCAGAAATTATATCTTTAATATCGTTTACTCCACCCAATTTTGGCAAATATTCTTCTAGCAAATAACTTGGACGATCTTCAACAAATACAAAACCAACAAATTTTAAACCCGAACTAAGTTTTTGAGATTCAAAATCTTTTAAAAGTTTAACAGCCTTTTGATTGCTTCCTATAATTAATGTATTAAATAGCAATTTTCTATTGTGAACTTTTTTGTTCACTATTGTTGTCATTATTAGTCGAGGAAGATAAGTTAGAGTAAACTGTAAGACAAATAAAGTAAAATATAATTTGTAATATTGTTTATAATCCACAACCCAATCGTCTAACATAAATAGAAAAAACAAAATAGTAACACCCAAAAGAGTTGTAAATAAAGTTTGTCCCAATTCATGTAATCTTGATTTTCTATATGGAACTTTATAGTAGCCACTAAGCAAATGAAGAAACAACCAAAAAAATGGAATTGTTGCTAAAGCAAAATAAAACTTATAATCCAAATTAATTGGAACGTTTTCTATACGTATTTTGCGAAAAATATAAAACAATGTCCATGCTATTGTAGCAGCAAAGAAGTCAAATATTATATATTTTAAATTATGTTTAGATTTTTGCATTATTGTGTTAATAAATAAGTTAATTTAATATTGTCTATAAAAATTTCGGTTTTCTCTGTACTTGCATCTTCTGGTCTTACACATGTAAAAAACAATCTAAATTGTTTTCCTTTTGCATTTATTACATGATAATTCAAATCTATATAAATGGTTGTCCATGTGTCTCTTGGTTTAAATGTATAAACATTTTTTCTAACTTCAGATAAGCCCGTCCCCACATTCTCCACAGAAAATACTCCAAAGTTAAAATGTCCGTTTCCTTTAAAACTTATTTCTAAAAACACTCTTCCTGTTTTTGGGATTTCATATAATTTGCTTGTTAAACATTCAAATTTTCGCCTTTCGTTATCAAGAGCAAAATACATTGATTTGCCTTCTTGAGCTTCGTTTCCAGAAATTATTTGTATGGTTGTGTCGCTATTTAAGCTTGTTTCAAATTCTATCCCAATATCTTCAAAGTCTTCTATTAAATCAAAAATTACGTTTCTGTATTCAAATTCTGGTTCTAATGTCAAAACTGCTCCTTCGCTTAAATTTTTTGTAACATACCAACCTTTCATTAGTGGGTAAATTTCTCTTTTTGAGTCGCTTCCAGAATTTTTAATTCCTGGTTCTATTTGTATTTCTTGCATACCAGATTCTAAAACAGGAACTTTAAACGGAACTTCAAAAACTCCAATTAATTTATTATTTACATAAACCCAACAATCGGTAATAGCATGTTTTTTACTTCCTTGTTCAAAACCATTAGTTTTTAATTTTAGCGTATCAACCGCAATAAAAGACGGAGTTTGTTCGGAAGGATTAATAATATCACAAGCTGATAAACTTATTAAAAATATAAACGCAACTAAATAAAATATTTTAAAACATCTCGACACTATATCTTTATTTTTCTGTAAAACTAAGAACGCAAAAACATTCTCAATATTGTATAAAAAATTTCTTTATTTTAATTACCACTAATATTCAACATCAAAATCTTGTTCACTTATTTTTACTCCCTCTTTATAAACTTCTATTCTATATGGTTCATTTTCTTCAGTTTCAAAATAATATTTCCATTCGCCATCTTTCAATCCATTTTTATAATTCTGGATTATTAGAGTTGCACTTTCATAAACCTCCCATCTACCTTCTTTTAGTCCATTCACATAGTTGCCAGAAGACCCTGATTCCCAACTAGTTTCAATATATTTTCCATGTGGTTTTCCGTCTTTCATTTGAAAAACTTCTCTTATCGATTGCCAATAATGCTCAACTTTTGGTTCGTTAATAGCAGTACCTGTATAAGGTTTATTGTTGTAATAATAAACATCTCCTCTTTTTTCAAGATTTGCAAAATCAATCCCAACATTTAAACTGACCCATTCTTTAAACTCCTTTGTTGTAGTTCCTCTAAGTGTATATGTGGTAGGTATATCTGAGTTTGTTTTTTCAAAATTTCCATCTGCTCTAAATTCATAAGAAAAACTACAATCTGAGTTGCCTTCATCGTCTTGAACAACTTTCACGAAATTTTCTTCAAATTCAAAATATAAACTATACATAGCATTTTCGCATATAGAATTTGTTTGATAACTCGCTTTATTATCAATAACTAAAGTTCTACCCATAACTTCATAAATTTGAAAATCGGGTTCTCCTGTATTTTTTGAAAGATGAAAAACCATGCTTGTATCGCTATCAGGATATATTAATAATTGACCAAAAACATCTTTTTTATTTTTAAAATCTCCAAATTCGTAAGTGCCACCAATTTGAATTTCTGTATTTTCTTCTATAGCAACAGTTTGTTCAGAATCTGTTTTTGCAGCATCTTTGCAAGCATTTGCAATTAAAATAATTAGTAAAATAATTAATAAGTTTTTCATTTTTTAAATTTTTATAAAACGACAAATATATAAAAACACAAAATTTTATAGTAAAAATAAAAATTATTTACCGTCAACAAATTCTATCAAGGCAGAAATTCTTCTTATGCTTTCATCCTTACCGATAATTTCTACTATATCGAAAACATGAGGTCCTTTTCCTGCACCAACCAAAGCTAATCTAAACGGCGACATAACTCTACCAAAACCTATTTCAGCTGATTCTATCCAAGTTTTTACAGAATTTTCTATTTCTTCAGAACTAAAATTTTGTTGATTTTTAAGGATTTCAATAAGTTTTTGTAATAATTGTGTTGAGTCTTCTTTATATGATTTTTTCAAAAATTTCTCATCATAAGTTTCGGGTGCTTGGAAAAAGAAATATGATTCTTCCCATAATTCATGAATAAAATTTACTCTTTCTTTCAGCATTTCGCAAATTCTTGCAAGAGGAAAACCTGAATAATTTATATTTTTTTCGTCAAGAATTACTTTAAACTCTTCTGCAAGTTCTTCTCCTGATTTTTTAATTAAATACTGATGATTAAACCATTTTGTTTTGTCTGGGTCGAAACGGCTACCAGATTTTCCAACTCTATCAAGCGAAAAAACCTGAATAAGTTCGTCCATGCTAAAAATTTCTTGTTCAGTTCCTGGATTCCAACCTAAAAGAGCTAACATATTAATAAATGCCTCTGGAAAATATCCCTCTTCGCGATAACCTTTAAAAATTTCTTCTCCAGAATCCCATTGAGTTGGGAAAACGGGAAAACCTAATTGGTCGCCATCTCTTTTGCTTAGTTTTCCTTTTCCACTTGGTTTAAGAATTAAAGGAAGATGTGCAAATTTTGGTGCTGTCCAACCAAAAGCTCTGTAAAGCAAATCATGTAAAGGCAAAGAAGGCAACCATTCTTCTCCACGAATAACATGAGTAATTTCCATTAAATGGTCGTCAACAATATTCGCAAGATGATAAGTTGGTAGTCCGTCTGTTTTTACTAAAACTTTATCGTCTAATTCTTGGGTATTAAATTTAATTTCGCCACGAATTTCATCATACAGTTCAACTAATTGATTTTCAGGCATTTTAAACCGCAAAACATAAGGTGTTTTATTTTCTAGAAGTTCAGCAACTTGTTCTTTACTCAAAGCTAAACTGTTTTTTAAGTTCTTTCTGCTTTCATGATTATATACAAAAGTTTCGCCTTTGGCTTCGGCTTCGGAACGCAATTTATCTAACTCTTCTGGACTATCAAAAGCCATATAAACACTTTGGTTTTCAATTAGAATTTTAGCGTATTTATTATAAATTTCACGCCTATCGCTTTGACGATAAGGACCATAATTTCCACCTTCTTTAATGCCTTCGTCAAATTTTATTCCGCACCATTCCAAAGATTCCATAATATATTCTTCGGCTCCTTCGACAAAACGCGTTTGATCTGTGTCTTCTATTCTTAAAATCATTTTTCCGCCATTGCGTTTGGCAAATAAATAATTAAACAAAGCTGTTCTAACTCCGCCTATATGCAAAGGACCTGTTGGACTAGGTGCAAAACGTACTCTTACCATTTTTTTAATTTTTTTTAATATTTAGAAGCGCAAAGATAAAAAATAATTGATAATTCAGCCTCGTTGCATTTTTGTTAAAAGTATAAAACTAAAAGTTTTTTTAAATGAGTGTATATTATAAAATTATTTACAACAAATTACTACAAAACATTATCAAAGATATAAAAAAAGGAAATTCCAACTAGTTTTTTCATTCTAACATTAAATATTTAGACAATTTTTTAACTTTTTTTTAAAAAACAATTAAAAAAGTTTTAGTTTTATTATTCAAATATAAAATTTAATTTTGTGTCTTTATTATTTATTTAATTAAAATTTTTAAGCTATGAAAAAAATTAAGTTATTTCTCAGTGTTATTTTAACAATTGTGTTTTTTGCTTCTTGTACAACTTCAAACAGAGTAACTGATGGAAGATTTTTTCAAAAAAGAAAGTACAATAAAGGGTTTCACATTAACTCAACTAGTAGAGTAAAAGCAAAAGAAACAACAGTAAATTATGATTTAGCAGTTGCAGAACAAGCTGTGGTTGAAAATCAAGTAGAAGAAACAACTAAACCTATAGTTCAAGAAAAAACTACAGATTTAAGTTATACTTCTAAACAAGAAGAGGTTATCATTCCAAATGAAAGCAACTATGCTTCTAAACAAGAAACTATTGTTCCAAATAAACAAAACTATGTTTCTTCAGAAGAAATTCTTGCTGCCAATACAAAGATTATTGAAAAAACAAAACTTGAAACAAAACAAGCAAAAAAAGAACTTAAAAATCCAAAACAAGCTAGTCCTTCGGCAAAAAGTGCTGGCGACAACCAATTAGTGGCTCTATTATTGTGTTTGTTTTTCGGAATGCTTGGTGTACATGACTTTTATTTAGGACACATAACTAATGGAATTTTAAAATTACTCGGCATATTATTATATGTTGTATTGTTTGTTTTAGGAGCAGCTTTATTAAGTCCTTTCCTTATAATACTAGGTTATATAGTAGCAGTAGCTTTAGGTATTTGGGTGCTTATTGATTTGATTCGAATTATAACTGGGCAATTACAACCAAAAGGTGGTAGATACTCAAGCACACTCTAATTTAATTGAATAAGAATTATTTTTTAAATCTTAATATTAAAAAAGACAAAGTAAAAATTTTTACTTTGTCTTTTTTATGTATTTAGTCTTTTGCTATTTTTGTAATGGAACAAATATTTTAAAACTTTATGCACAAACCCGAAACATTAAAGAAAAACGATAAAATTGCAATTGTCAGTCCTGCTGGTGCTATAAATCCTGATTTTATTTCATCTGCTTCTAATTTGATGAAAAATTATGGCTTTCAACCAATAATTTTTCC
>JGI24707J26582_10003731_pt1 | contig 10835 bp, 6 predicted proteins | sample BioPla1DNA1_FD_26582 | JGI IMG/M metagenome (IMG submission 26582) | reverse complement strand
TCAAGAGTCGCCAACAAATTCAAGTTTTTATTAACTAAAAAACTTTCTATTTCCTCATCTTTTATTGGTGATTTTTTTTGATTTATCAAGTCAACTCTTTTTTCAACTATGTCCAATGCTATAACTTCGTTAGATTGACTTAATAAAACTGCATTTGATAATCCTACATATCCCGTTCCTACAACTGTTATTTTCATATTTTAAACCTCCTCATAAATAGTATCAGGATTATTTGGGTCAAATATTTCATTAACCCACATTATCGTAACCATATCGGTTTCACCTAAGTTTTCTATATTGTGTGTATAACCTACAGGTATATCTATAACTTGTAGTTCTTCTCCACTCACATAATATTCTATTACTTTTTCTTCGCCAATTTTTCTAAATCTTATAACGCCTCTGCCATAAACAACTAAGAACTTTTCGTTTTTTGTGTGATGCCAGTGATTACCTTTAGTTATGCCCGGTTTAGAAATATTAACTGATACTTGACCTCTGTCGGTTGTTTTTAAGAATTCTGTAAATGAACCTCTATGATCTTTATGCATTAATAGGTCATAACCAAAATCATCTTCTTCTAAATAACTTAGATAATTTGAATAAAGTTTCTTAATAAATGGATCATCTAATTTAGGTACGCTTCGTTCTTCTCTGCTTTTCTTAAATGAATAAAGCAGTTCCGCAATATAGCCTAACTTAACTTGATGAACAGGCTCAACATAACAATAATTACCTTTTCTGTTTTCTTCTCCTTTTAATGCCTTAACGAGTTCTTTTATAACATCATCAATATACACTAAACTCATCATCACATCAGGATTATTAATGGTGATTGGCAAACCTCTTGCGATATTATACGAAAATGTCGCCACGGCACTATTATAGTTTGGTCTAGCCCATTTACCAAACACATTCGGCAAACGACAAACTAACACTTTAACACCATTAACCTTGCCATACTCTAATAGTGCATCTTCACCAGCCTTTTTACTCTTCCCATACGGATTATCAAGTTCAGCTTGGATTGACGAAGAAATCATAACTGGAGATTTATTGTTGTGTTTTTTTAGAAGTTCTAAAAGTGTTGTTGTAAAACCTTTTGCTCCAGTTACTAATATTTTCATAATATCACTTAAATAAATCTAATTTTAACAAAAGCTTTTTCATACCTTCAACATCTAATCTTTTTGTATTATGTGAATGATATGATTCTAATGTTTGAATTTCTTTAGACCCCTTTTCAATAAACTTATCATAATTTAAATTTCTATTATCTGCTGGTATTCTAAAAAAGTCTCCCAAGTCTTCTGCTTTAAGCATTTCTTCTTGAGTAACTAAAACTTCATATAGTTTTTCTCCATGTCTTGTACCGATATAAACTGGTTGTAAATTAGAACCTTTTAATTCTAAAATAGCCTTCGCTAAAACATCAATTGTTGCAGCTGGCGCCTTTTGAACTAATAGGTCTCCTTGGTTCCCATGTTTAAATGCATATAACACTAAATCCAATGCATCTTCTAATGTCATCATAAATCTTGTCATCTCGGGATTTGTGATAGTTACAGGCTTTCCTGCTTCTATTTGACTTGCAAAAAGAGGAATTACTGACCCTCTTGAAGCCATCACGTTTCCATATCTTGTCAAACATAAAACTGTATCTTCTTCTCTAAGTTGTCGTGATCTTGCGACAACATTTTTTTCCATTAAAGCTTTACTCATCCCCATTGCATTAATTGGATAAGCTGCTTTATCTGTTGATAAGAAGATTGCCTTTTTAACTTTGTTTTTAACACATGCAGTAATAACATTGTTACTTCCAATAATGTTTGTCTTAACTGCCTCCATCGGATAAAATTCACAAGATGGAACTTGCTTTAAAGCTGCTGCGTGAAAAACATAATCAACACCGATAAACGCTCCTTCTATTGAGTTATAATCTCTAACATCTCCAATGTAGAATTTGAGTTTATCATCGTTGTATTTTTTACGCATATCTTCTTGTTTCTTTTCATCTCTTGATAAGATTCTTATTTCTTTAATATCAGACTTTAAAAATCTTGAGACAACTGCGTTCCCAAAAGATCCTGTACCACCAGTTACTAATAAGATTTTTCCTTTAAACATGTTCTTCACTCCTTTTCATTAAAATGCTTCATAATTATGTTATAAGCATGTTTTGAAGTATAATTATTTAACATATATTTATTACCATTTAATCCTAGTTCTTGACGAAGATTTTTATCTTCTAACTTTTTCATGTGTTCCATAAATTTCTCTAAATCTCCAGTTTCACACCAAAAGCCAAATTTTTCTTCTTCTATTATTTCCCCAACATCAGTGTTAACATCTGTTGCTGCAAGAACCGGTATGGAACCCTCCATATATGAAAGTAGTCTTGAAGGAAAGTTTGGAATTGTAAATCTCTTATCCAAAAATATTAATCCTACATTAGCCATTCCAACCATCTTATCATAATCATCTTTAGCCATAAAACTTAATTGTTTTGCTTTTTTAATTTCTTTTTCTCGCAAGAAAGTTTCTAGTTTGTTATATTCTGTTCCTGAACCAATTATCAAAATGTAATTGTTTTCACTAGCCTCGTTTTCCTTTATAACATCCATTATAAAATCTATTGCTTGCGGCTTACCTAAATTACCACCATAAAGGAAAATATTTTTATCTAACGGCAAATTATATTTTTCTTTTAATCTAACCTTTTCTTCTGTACTTATAACTATTTCTTTTGGTGTAATAGTATTTGGACAAATTTCTACTCTTTGTTCATCTAAATATTTGTTGTGTTTTAAAATATATTCCACATTTCTTTTTGACATACAGCCAATATAATCAGCAGCTTTATATAATTTTTTTTCTTTTCTTCTAAAATACCAATATATTGGACTCATCTTAGGAAACAACTTTAAATCAATTGCATTTTGTGGAAAAATATCCTTCAACAACAAATATGTTTTTGCATTATCTCTTTTTTTAATATATCTAACTATTTTATTAAATGTTATTGGCGGAGTCGAATACATAACTAAATCAAATTTAACATTGTTTAAGTGTTTTTTTATCGCTTTTAATATCTTACCTTCTAATGTTATTGTTGAGATTCCCTTTTCAATAAACTTAGTTTTTGTGATATTGCCAATTTTAACTGCTAAATGTTTAACCTTGTCTTTTTCAAAAAACTCTGTTTCAAGATTATATTTTCTTTCTCGCGGAGAAACAACATATATATTGTGATTTTGTTCATGAAAAAACTTTAATAGATCTGGGTAGATTCCACCTGCATTAATATCTTCTAATTGAGTAATTGTTAAAAATAATATATTCATTTATCTTTTCCTTTTTTTTCTTTATTATAGTTGTCTGCCAGTTTATTGGTTGCATCATATTCTTCTTTAGTTATCTTTCCGCTTCTTAATAAATGCTCGCCCAACTCTTCATATGTTGCTTTGCCTTCTTGGTTAATCCCTTTTCTTCTAAACACTTTCCCAAATGTTTTAAAGAAGATTTTAACATCTCCCCAAAATGTTATTTTAGAGACATATTTTAAATCATATTCAAGTCTCTCTTCCCATAATATATCGTTTCTACCATTGACTTGTGCTAAACCAGTTAATCCTGGACGAACCAAATGTCTTTTTCTTTGTTCATCAGTCATAAAAAGCATGTTTTTAATAGTTTGTGGTCTAGGTCCAATTAAACTCATTTTTCCTGAAAGTATATTAAACAAGTTAGGTAATTCATCTAAACTTGTAGATCTAAGCTTTTTACCAAATTTAGTAAGCCTTTCTTCATCTGGGAGGAGATTACCGTTTTCATCTTTTTTATTAGTCATAGATCTAAATTTATACATTTTAAATATTTTTTCACGCTTTCCAGGTCTTTCTTGTCTAAAGAAAACTGGTTTGCCGTGTTTTATTCTTACAACTATCGCTAAAATAATTAAAATGGGCGATAATAAAATAATTGCAAAAAACGAAAACATTATATCAAATAATCTTTTAAAACAGACTTCATAAAATGTTCTTCTTCTACGCATTTAATCTAACTCGCTCCTTATCTTAAACAAAATATAATATTTTATTTTGTGGATAACTAATTTCCTTTAATTTTTTTAACATATTTTTATAATGAACATAACTTGATATAAGTATTCCATCGTGTTTATGTTTTTCAATATCATCCCTAGATATAATCAAAGTGTTAACTAGTTCTTTGCCTTGTTTTTGATTGTTATCATCAATTACTGCCAACACCTCTATTTCATCCTTAATAGCACTTAAAAAGATTTCCGCAACCTCTCCTGCTCCATATAGCAAAATACTTTTAAAGCCTCTAGACTTAATATCGTTTATAAACTTAAGCAGTTCTTCTTTAGCACTATCATACATCTTCTGACTTTCGCTCATATAAATCAAGCTATAATGCTTTCTCGTTTCCTTACCTTTTTCTGTAACGTGATATAAAACCTCTTTTGAAGTAATGTGTTCTCTTTTAATTAACCCCTTCTCTTCAAGTGCATTAATATAGTTATTAGTCATCGCTACACTACAATTTAAAACTTCACTCATTTTTCTTTGAGTGATGTTTTCTTCCTTTTCCATTAACTCTAATAAAACTAACTCTTTATAAAGTTGTGTTGGTCTGTAAAATGAGAATTCCATAAATATACTACCTTTGTTCAATAATTGAATAACTATATTATATATTATAAATATATATAAGACAAGTGAAAAATGAAAAAAGATTCCCTTTTGCTGGGAATCTTTTAATCTTATATCTTTTTTATTAGTTCTCTACTAAAACTATATCAAGTATTTCTTCACCTAAAACTTCATAATCAGTGCCTGCATTATAATAATTTACTCCATCATAATATTTGTATGTATAGCCTGCTGGCGGAGTTTTATTTATTGCTGGAAGTTTAATTATACTATTACGCATAAAGTAGTTTTCAAGGTCTCCTAATCCTTGTTTAACAGCATCGCTACTATAATCACCAACAGTATCATATAATGATGCGTTAGTAAAATTGATAGCAGTGTAATTGCCTGTTTCGTGTGCCGCATTAAAGAAGTTATTAATTGAATAACTTAAATGTGATGAGTTATATAAATACTCTGAACCATATCTACCATCACCCTTAATTGCGGTAATTTGTTTAGTTACATGTGTTGTTGTATCAACCGATAGTAAAAAGTCTAATAACCACATCCATTTATCTGTATAAACTGGATCGTTGAAGAACTTATAAATATTTGTATTAGAAAGGTTTCTATTTCTTTCATCTTTTCTGTTTGGCGTGCCTTCCTTAGCACTTGCAAAGAATTCTGAACCTGAAGGATCCATTAATGTTGTCCCAAATTTAGCATTCCAATCTTCAAAAAACATTCCTTTTAAGACTGTATAATCATCTTCATAAATACCTGCAGCCATTATTTCTAAAGAATCACCATTAACATTATAATCAAAGATATTATTTTTAATCTCATCTACTAATGCATCTACTGGTTCACCATTATCATGCGCCATAAACGCAACCTCAGCTACACTTCTTGTTACAGGTGTAGATAATATAATCTCGCCTTCAATTAACACATAGGCAACAACTGTAATCTTATCTAAATAACCTTTCATCGGTATGCCTATTAAGAATACACTAAACTCATTTGTTTCTGTAACCCCTGGCACAACCACTTTATGAACAGTTTTGCCTTCATAAGTTGTTATATTATTATCAACTAAGTTTTGCAGTTCGACAATTGTAATAGTGCCATAAATAACATAAAATCCGTGTTGATTGCCTTTAATACTTACATCAATTTGTCCGTAATATCTTAAACCTTGAACACCTTCAGTTCTAATCGATGCGCCTGCTTGTGTTTTAATAAGATTTGCATAATTATCTGTTTTCCATTTCGCATATATTGTTACATCATTTGTTGTTCCAGAAGGTATCATAAGTATTGGACTGCCAGTCATTTCTGAATTAGTATACCAACCTAAGAACTGAAATCCTTCTTTTGTTGGAATTGGTAATACTATATCAGGAGATGTACTTGTAAATGTAGTAACCACTGATGCACTTGATTCTAATTCAGTTGGAATTCTATTAACTATTTCCATAATTGCTGCTGTCTCTTCTGGACCTAAATATGTCCATAAATTTACTTGCTGAATAAACGGTTTAATTCTTGCTTTTCCAACCACTGCTGGATCTCCCCAAAACATTCCTGCTTGTTCAGGGTTACCAGTAGAGGTATATTCTTCAATTAAATCAAGTAATGGTACCCACTTATTATATTCAGGTTGGTTAATAAATTTACCTGTTGCAGCATTAACTACCTTATTATTTGCTTCATAGAGATGTTGGAAGTAATATTCATCATTATACCAACCATCATAACCTGATGTATAACCATAGCCATGCATAAAGTCGCTTAATTCATCAGTTGATTCAATTACTCCTTTATTTTTTAAGAAATTATAAAAATCAGTTAAGAAATCAACAATCATCGCATCACGGTTTTCATAACCTGTTGTTAATGATCCGCCATTAAGATTATAGTTAATATTATAAATTACTATCTCTTCCCACTGAGCAACTAATGTAATATCATTTTGAACTGGTGAAGCAAAGTCATACAATGAACCGTTTAAATACCATCCTAAAAAGTTATAACCACTTCTTACTGGTTGAGTAGGCTCGTTAACTTGTGAACCTTGACTAACTATTATATCAGACATTGTTGGCGCGCCAGCATAACCTAAGTTAAATGATACTGTTACTGGATTTTCAATAACTTCATCAGCAACTGGGCTTAAGTGATTAGTTAATGATAAAGCTCTGACTCCGTATTTATAACTGCTATTATAGTTGTTAATATTAAATGTATGAACGCCGTCTTTAGCTGCAACAACACCAATTATTTCACTACTTGAATATGTGAGTTCGCTACTTGAACCAAAGATGTAGTAAAACTTACTATCACTTACACCGTTCCATGTTAACGTACCTGCACTATGAGTTGAATAAACTGCTGCAGGAACTTTTGGAGTCATAGTTCTTACTGCCGGTGGAACTTTAATTGCTTTTCTTGCTGCAGTGCTATAAGCATTTCTAATTTGCTGAGCACTTTTTGACGTTGAACCTGTATAACCATATTTAAGATGCTTATATGAATAGATACTATAACCTCTCACATCAGCTTTCGTATCTATTAGCGATAACTGTCCGTCCATCTCATACATATTATTGTACCAATCATATGTGTTTGATGAATCTGCCATATATACACCAATACCAGAATATAAGTTACAGTTTAGATTTCTAAATACTTTATCCCACCAATCAAGTAACTTTGTATACGATGCAATACTATGGTTTCTAGCCCAATATGTTTGTGGCATTAAATAATCAATCCAACCATTTTTTGCCCATAAAACAGTATCTGCATACAAATAATCACCATAATGTTCAAATCCTGCTGTACTTGATCCTGTAGTAATCGGCATACCATAAGAATCATATGTAACAACTCCATTACCGTTTTTATAAATTCCTGTTGGTGATATACCAAACTGAATTGCTGTACCATTATTCGCATTAAATGTATTTAATGTATCATGAATACCAGAAATTAATTCACTAATATGTGCTCTTCTAGCATCAGCACTTGTTGGTTCTGCTGATGTACTAACATAGAAGTAATCATCAAAGTGGATCGCATCTACATTTGGATACAATGTCGCAAATTCAGTAATTGTATTATATATATGTTGTTTAACTACTGATAGCGCTGGGTTTAAGATTGTTCCTTCTAGTATGTTAGAAGGATTGCTTTGTGGGTTAACCGCAGGCATCGTACCAGTTTGATAAGTTGTACCAATACGATAAGGGTTCATCCATGCATGCATCTCAATTCCTCTTTTATGACATTCAGCAATTAACCATGCAATCGGATCAAATGTATTAAAATCAATGTTAGAAACAAAGCTAGCCTTCGGGTTTAGTGTTGAAGGATAAAATGCATTATTATGCGTTCTAACATGGAATATCATCGCATTTAATCCATAATACTCCATAATATCAAGCGTTTCAGTCATCGTGTTTTGAAACGCTGAAACACCATTAATAGATACATCACCAGCAAAAGCTGTTACCCAAACAGCCTTTAGTTCTCGCTCATTATCTACCATAGCATCTACTATTAAGTTCTCATCTATCTTATTATTTGGCGTTTTAACCCCAAATAACATAACTAAAAAAACGAGTAAAACTAAAAATTTAAACTTTCTCATACTTCTCCCCCACTATCCAAATATTTTTTCGGAATTTATAACACTATGTAAATTTTAACATATTTTAATATGATGTGTCAATTTAAGTTTAAAAACTTACAAGTTTAAAAAAAGCAGAACCAAAACTAGTTCTGCTTTTCTTTTATATGCTTATCTTTTTTATTAGTTCTCTACTAAAACTATAGCAAGTATTTCTTCACCTAAAACTTCATAATCAGTGCCTGCATCATAATAATTTACTCCATCATAATATTTGTATGTATAGCCTGCTGGCGGAGTTTTATTTATTGCTGGAAGTATAATCATACTATTACGCATAAAATAGTCATAAACATTTAAGTTCTTTCTTATTATAACATTACTATAATTTGGTAGAGTATCATACATTGAAGCACTTGTAAAATTAATCGCCGTATAACCACCTGTTTGGTGAGCCGCATTAAAGAAGTTAATAATTGAATAACTTAAATGGTTCGCATTATACATCTTGTATGAACCATATGTTCCGTCGCCTCTAATTGCGTAAATTTGTCTGCTTGTATGAATTGTAATATCAACATATAAGAAAAAGTCTAACATCCAGTCCCATTTATCTTTATAAACTGGATCATTAAAGAATTTATAAATGTTTAATTGTGAAAGATTATAGTTGTTTCCACCAGAATAATTAGGTGTCCCCACTTTAGCACTTGCCCAAAATTCTGAACCTGATGGATTATTTAAACTTGTTCCAAACTTGTTATTCCAATCTACAAAGAACTTCTCTTTTAAATTCGTATAATCAGTTTCATAAATATAACCTGGTTCTATATTTAAACTATTACCTTCAACAGTATAATCAAATATATTATTTTTAATGTCAGTTATTATACCATTTACTGGTTCACCATTCTCATGCGCTTTTACTGCAACTTCTGCTACACATCTTGTTATAGGGTCAGATAAAACTACTTCACCATCAACCTTTACATAAGCTGTAACAGTAATACCATCAATATAACCTTTAATAGGTATGCCAATTAAAACTACACTAAACTGATTTGTTAAAGTTACACCTGGAACTACTACTTTATATACTTGTTTACCATTATGTGTTGTTAAGTTGTTATCAGCAATGTTTTGAAGTTCTAATTTTGTAATAGAACCATAAACTAAATAAAATCCATGTTCATTATTTTTAACACTACTATCAACTTCACCATAAAATCTTAATCCTTGAATTCCTTCTGTTCTAATAGAAGCACCATCGAGAGTTGAGATTAAATGTGATAAATTATCAGTTGTCCATTTAGCATAAACCGTTACATGATTAGTTGTTCCTGTTGGAATAACCGTAATTGGACTACCTTCTAAACTTTCATTTGTATACCATCCCGCAAAATCATAACCATCTCTATGTGGTATTGGTAATGTCACATCTGGGGATGTACTCATAAATGTACTAACAACTGGATCTACTTCAAGTTCTTCTGGAATTGTATTTAAGATTGCCATAATTTGCGAAGCTTTTGGTTCACCATCTCCTTCCCACAAGTTTATTTGTTGGAAGAATGGCTTAATTCTTCTTGCACCGACATATGTACTACCCCAGAAGGTTTGCGGTGGATTACCAACATAAGTATAATCATCCATTAAATCTAAAAGTGGTACCCATTTATTATATTCAGGTTGATTAATAAACTTGCCTGTGCTTGCATCAATAGCTTTATTATCTTTTACATACAAATATTTGATAATAGTATCATCATCATAATAGCCACCATAACCTGATGTATAACCATAACCATGCATAAAATCAGTTAACTCATCATCAGGAGTTATAATTCCCTTTAAAGATAAATAGTTGTAAAANTCAGTTAAAAACGCAACAATCATCTCATCGCGAGTTTCGTAGCCCATNCTCTCTAATGTTCCACCATTAAGATTATAATTAATATNATAAACTTGCAGTAGTTGCCACTTCGCAACTAAATTAATATCGGTTGTAACAGGTGTATTAAAGTTAAATAATTGTTCATTTAAATACCAACCTAAGAAATTATATCCTTCTCTAATTGGATCTGTTGGTTTTTGAACTAAATTACCTTTTTGAATTATTTGTTCCCCTGGTGGAGTTGCATTATAACCAAGTGAAAATGTAACTGTCGCGTGGTCTTCTGGTACGACTGCGCTTAAAGGACTGTAGTGATTAGTAATACTAATCGCTCTTACACTAAAATTACCACCATTTAAACTACTAACATCATAACTCATTCTGCCATCTTGATGACCAATTACACCAACAATTTCATCAGTTGAATAAGTAATAATTCCATCGCTTTGATAAATATAATAAAACTTACCATTATGAACGCTATCCCATGATAATATACCATCTGCATAACTTATATTTTTAATACTTGCAATATTAACAGGATTCATCGTTCTTACTTCTGGTGGTACTTTAATCGCTCTTCTTGCTGCAGTATTGTAAGCATTTCTAATTTGAACACCACTATTTGCAGTTGAGTTTGTATAAC
>JGI24707J26582_10003728_pt1 | contig 10841 bp, 8 predicted proteins | sample BioPla1DNA1_FD_26582 | JGI IMG/M metagenome (IMG submission 26582) | reverse complement strand
AATCGGGGTTTTTTCTTTGGCGTGTATGCTGCCATGATCGGTGTGGGTATGACCGCAGGCCCCCTCTTGGGAAGCTTTTTGGCTGAGGGTTTTGGCTATAANGCCCTTTTTGGGGGAGCGGCTTTGGTGGCGGGGCTCGCGGCCGCGCTGGGCTTCGCCGTCGGTCGTGGTCCGGTCGGTGCCAAGCCGGGCATGGGCCGCAGATACCAGCCCCATTCGCCGTGGAAAAACCGCAGACTCATGATCGTCTGCGGCACCATGGTGGCGGGAGCGGCGGTGTTGGGCGCAACATCCGCCATGCTGGCCCTCCACGCCGCGGCGGTGGGCTTGGGTAATGGAAGCCTGTTCTTTGCCCTCTACGCCCTAACCTTCACCGCGGGCGGCGCCGCGGCCGGGGCCCTCTCCGACAGGCTTAGCCGCACCGTGCTCATCGTTCCCGGGTTCTGCCTGCTGATCCTGGGCATGGTCTTCTTGTCCGTCCTCAACGGCGCGGTGGTCTTGGCCCTGGCTGGGGTGACCGCGGGCTTGGGGCTGGGCACTGTGAACGCCGTCCTTTTGGCCATGGTTCCAGGCTACAGCATTAACGAGGTGGATGCCGCCAATGACTTGGCCTTTTTCGCCAATGCCTTTGATCTAGGCGTGGTGCTGGGATCTTTCGGCTTCTCCTTTCTCGCCGCCCGGTCCTTCAGTCTGTTTTGGCTGGCGGTCGCGGCCCTTGGTGTCCTGGGCCTGCTCTTTTACCTCCGGCACAACCCGGAAGGGCAGGGCACAGGAATTGGTACCCAAACGAAACAGGCTCAGGTGTGAACCTGAGCCTGTCTGCATACTGCTTAGTTTTCCAGGAACTGATTGGTGTAGAGGCGGTGGTAGTACCCCTTGGCCCTGAGCAGCTCTTCATGGGTGCCCTGTTCCAGCACTTTGCCGTTGCGGATCACCAGGATCACATCGGCAAAGCGCACTGTGGACAGGCGGTGGGCGATGACAAAGCTGGTACGCCCCTTGAGCACAGTTTCCATGGCCTCTTGGAATCAGCTGTTCCGTCTCCGTGTCAATGGAGGATGTCGCTTCGTCCAGGATGAAAATGGCTGGATCGGCCAAGATGGCCCGGGCAAAGGAGATCAACTGCTTCTGCCCGGTGGAGAGCAGCCCTCCGCCTTCACCCACTTCAGTATCGTAGCCCTTGGGCAGCCGCATGATGAACTCATGGGCGTTAACCAGTTTCGCCGCCCGTTCCACCTCTTCATCCGTGGCGTCGAGCTTGCCGTAGCGGATGTTTTCCCTGATAGTTCCGGAGAAGAGGTGAGGGTGCTGGAGCACGCAGCCCAGATTGCTCTGGAGCCAGGCCAGGGGCCTTTCCCGGTAATCCACTCCATCGATGAGGATTCTACCCTTAGTGGGTTCGTAAAACCTGCAGGCCAGGTTGACGATGGTGCTCTTACCAGAGCCCGTTTCACCAACCAGGGCCACCACCTGTCCAGGCTGGATCTCCAGGCTGAACTCTTCCAGCACCGGCTCCTGGGGGTTGTAGGCGAAGGAGACGTTTTCAAAGCGGATGCCGCCCCGCAGTTTGGGCCAGTCGCCCTTCAGCCCCGGTTTGTCCTGGATTTCGGGCACGGTGTTCAGCAGGCCGATTACCCGTTCCGCGGCCGCGTGGGCCATTTGCAGCTCCGCAAAGATCCTGGCGATCTCCCGCACAGGCTCAAAGAACTGGGCTGCGTAGGAGATGAAAGCGGCCAGGACACCGTAGCTGATGGTACCTAAGGCCACTCCCGAGCCGCCCCGCCAAAGGGTGAGGGCAGTGCCCACACTGGAAAGCACCAGCACAATGGGCATAAACAGTGAGGAAAAGGTGGCCGCCCTGATGCTGGTGGCCCGTTGGCTTCTGGTAAGCAGCTCGAACTCTTCCAGGTTCTTTTCCTCCCGGCTGAGGATCTTGGTGGTGGCGGCACCCATAATCCCTTCGCTGAACGCCCCCGTGATCCTGGAGTTGAGGCGGCGCACTTCTCGGTAAGCCCGGAGGATCTGCCGCTGGAAATAGATGCTGGCCAGGGCCAAGGGAGGCATGACCACCATGACCAAAAGGGCCAGGCGCCAGTTCAGAAGGAACATGACAATGGAGTAAAGCACCATGGCCGCCGCGCCCCATAGAAGGTCGATCAAGCTCCAGGACACGATTTCACCCAGCCGGTTGGCGTCACTGGTCAGCCTGGCCAAAAGCCATCCCGTGGCCCGCTTGTCGTAAAAGGAGAAAGACAGCCTCTGCAAGTGGGTGAAACCCTCATTGCGGATGGTGTAGGTCAGGCCCGACTCCACTTTCCCGGCCATGGAGATGAACAGGTACACGTTGAAGGACTGGAACACCACCAAAAAGGCAAAGGCGGCGGCAAACCAGCCCAGTCCTTCCGTGTTTTGGGGGACCACAAAGCGGTCCAGGGCGATTCTGGTCATGTAGGGGAAGGCGGCGTCGCCCGCCGCCAGCGCCACGGTACTCAAAATGGATAGGGAGATGTAACGTTTGTAGGGGCGGGCCAGATGCAGGATCTGGCGCCAGAGCCCCAAGTCTATTTTTTCGGCATGGACTTCCTCATGCCACTCAGGCTGCAATTTACTCACCTACTTCCTGTGCAACAAGTTCAGCTTCCAGGCGGTTCTGGATGTCCCAAATCCGTCTGTAGTTTCCATTTAGGGCCATAAGTTCATCATGGGTTCCNCGTTCCACGATTTCCCCGTCTTCCAGCACCAAGATCAGATCGGCGCTGGACAAACTGGAAACCCGATGGGAAATGAGGAAGGTGGTGGCAGTTTGGGCCCGCTTTTTCAGTGCGCCCCGGATGGCCAGCTCCGTCTCGGTATCCACTGCACTCAGGGAATCGTCGAAGATCAGGACTGGGCTGTTGGTGATCAGCGCCCGGGCCATGGCCACGCGCTGCTTCTGGCCTCCCGAGAGGGAGATACCCCTTTCGCCCACCAAGGTTTCATAGCCCTTTTCAAAGGTCAAGATCACNTCGTGAATGGCCGCCTCTTGACAGATGGCATAAAGCTCATCGTCGGGCACATCGCCGCTGGCCAGGGTGATGTTCTCCCTGATCGTCTTCGCGAACAGGAAAGGTTCCTGGGGGACANCGGCCACGTGCTTGCGGATCCAGCGCCGATCGATCTCCTTGAGCTCCACGCCGTCCACCTTGATGGACCCCTGTTCATAGTCGTAGAGGCGGGCCAGGAGCTGAACCAGGGAGCTTTTGCCAGACCCGGTGTGGCCCAAAATGCCCACGGTNTGCCCTGGCTCCACGGAAAAGCTCACGTTCTTCAATACAGGTTGCCCCGGCTCATAGCCGAAGGAGACGTTGTCAAACACGATCTGGCCCCGAATGGGCGGCTGCTCGTGGTTCTCGAACAGCACTTCCTGGGGTTCGTCAAAAACTTCCTGGAGCCGTTCCGCGGCCACCAAGCCTTACCCATGTCCGTGAGGAGGCGTCCCAGGTGGCGTACCGGCCAGAGCAGCATCCCAGTATAGGTGCTGAACAACACCATGGTGCCGATGGTGATCTCCCCCCGGGCGGTGAAATAGGCGCCGGCCACCAGGGACAAACCGATCTGGAAAAAGGCCAGGAAGTCACTGGAACCCCAATAGCAGGCCAAAAGCCAGATCAAATGGTAAACCTTATCCCGGTGCACTTCGTTTTTGGCCAAAAAGCGCTTGATCTCATACTCTTGGTTGGCAAATGCCCGAACCACCCGGATGCCCGTGAGATTCTCCTGGAGCACCGAGGTGAGCTCCGCCTCCGTTTCATCCACTTCCCGGAAGGCTNNCCTCACTTTGCGGAAAAACACCGTCGCGGAAATGAACAAAATGGGCACNACCAACATGGAGATGAGGGCCATGCGCACATCGGCGCGGAACATGATGGTGCTGATCAGCAGTACCAGGGACAAAGAGTTCCCCACTTCCACCAGCTGTACGCCTAGGAAGCGGCGGATGGTATCAATGTCCGAGGTGCATCTTTGCACGAGATCCCCCGTATCCGCTTCCTTATGGTATTGGTACGGTAGACGCTGAATGTGATCGTAAGCGCGGTCACGAATGTTCTTGGCAATGCCCTCACTGGCTTGGGCGGCAAGCCTGCCCCTTAAGAACATAAAAAGCCCCCGGAATGCTGTGATGACAATCAACACTATCCCAGGGACCCAAAATCTTTGGCCTATTCCTTCCACGAAGTGGCGTATCAATGGCGGTGCCGCGACCGGCTGATCTCCAATGACCGAGTCGATGGTGATGCGAATCACTAACGGTCCAGAGATGGTGGCCAGGGCTGCCAAGGCTACGGACAGGATTGCCCCTAGGTACAGCAGTCGATTGTGTTCCATGTGATTCCACAAGATTCTCAGGGATTTCATGCTCTGATGCCTCCTTTCTTTTGCACAGTCTTAATACACCTTTTATCAATATAGCACGGTTGCAAGCTGGAGGCAAGCAAAACTTTACCATCTTCTGAAAGGGATTCCNGTTAAGAAATCGTAATAGTGTTAATAAGAATGGAACAAGTCTGGGGAACCGGAAGGGAGTTGCAGTTGGATGTATCAACCGGAGCCGTTTAAGATCAAGATGGTGGAGCCCATAACCCTCTTGGATCGACGCGAAAGGGAAAAGTGCATTGCTGAAGCGGGGTATAACCCGTTTTTATTGCGCAGTGATCAGGTTTACATAGATCTGCTCACAGATAGCGGCACAGGGGCCATGAGCGACAGGCAGTGGGCGGGCCTAATGCTCGGCGATGAATCCTACGCCGGCAGCCGCAATTTCTACCACCTGCAGGAGACAGTACAGGAGATCACGGGCTACGCTTTTGTTCTTCCCACGCACCAGGGCAGAGGGGCAGAGCAGATCATCATTCCCTATCTGGTGCGTCGGGGCGGGAAATATGTTCTGGGCAATATGCATTTTGACACTACCAAGGCCCATATTGAGCTGGCCGGGGCGCTGGCGGTGAACTTCATCACCCCTGAAGCCCTGGATACCACTGCCGAGTATCCCTTCAAGGGGAATTTCGATCTAGAGGCCATGGAAGAGTTTATCCAGGAGCACGGCCCAGATTCCGTGGCTGCCATAGTTACCACCGTAACATGCAACAGCGTGGGCGGCCAGCCCGTATCCATGGCCAATATGCGGGGAGCCTATGCCTTGGGGCAGAAGTATGGCATTCCCGTGATTATTGACAGCGCCCGCTTTGCAGAAAACGCCTACTTCATCAAGGAGCGGGAAGAGGGCTATGCCCAAAGGAGCATCCGGGAGATTGTCCGAGAGATGTTCTCCTACGGCGATATCATGACCATGAGCGCCAAAAAGGACGGCTTGGTGAACATTGGCGGCATTCTGGCGGTGAAGGAAGATGAAGAGCTGTTCCGTGCCTGCCAAGCTCTGGTGGTACCCTATGAAGGCTTTCCAACCTATGGAGGCTTAGCGGGAAGGGACATGGAGGCTTTAGCCATCGGCCTCAAGGAAGTTGTTCAGGAAGACTACCTGCGCCAGCGCATCAGCCAGGTGGAACTTTTGGGCCGGCAGCTGCAAGAGGCGGGAGTTCCGGTGCAGTCGCCCATCGGCGGGCACGCCGTCTTTGTGGACGTGGGACGTATCCTGCCGGAGATGCCCAAGACCCAGTATCCAGGTCACGCCTTTGCCGTGGCTTTGTACTTGGAAAGCGGCATTCGAGCTGTGGAGATCGGATCGCTCCTCTACGGCCGGGATCCCCAGACAGGTGCAGATGGCTTAGCTGATCTGGAGCTGCTCAGGCTCACCATCCCCAGGAGGACGTACACGGACAACCATATGCGCTATATCGCCGACTCGGTGATCAAGGTGTGCGCCCAAAAAGATCAGATCAAGGGCGTAGCCTTTGAATATGAACCGCCCATTTTGCGGCACTTCACCGCCCGGTTCAGACTAGTGGATTGAGAAAGGAGAAAGACATGGGCAGAATAGGACAGAATTGGGACTTAGACAGCATTTTTCCAGGAGGAAGCTCTTCCCCTGAACTGCAGCAAAGCCTGGCAAATGTAAAGGAGCGCATTGCCAAGCTGCAGGAGTGGGCAAGCGGGCTCACCCCTGATTTGGACGGGGAGCAGTTTAAGCGACTAACGGATGAGCTGCAGGAGATCGTCATGCAGTTCAGGCAATGCTCGGCTTTCGTGGGCTGCTTAACCGCTCAGAACATGCACGATGCCCAAGCCCGCCTGCTCGAGGGTGATTTGGGGCAGATCAGCGCCTCCTTGGCCGCGCTCCAAACCGGCATCGATCACCTCTGGGTGAGCATACCCCAGGCCAGATGGGAGGAGCTCTTGCAGGAACCCGGCCTGGCTGAGCTGACGTTTTACCTAAACGAAAGGCGGGAGCGGGCGAAAAGCAAAATGGATCCCCAGCGGGAGACTCTGGCCACGGATCTGGCTGTGGACGGCTACCACGCCTGGTCCCAGCTCTATTACACCATAGTGGGTCAGATGGGCGTGGAAGTGCAGCGGGAAGGCAAAACGGAGCGGCTCTCCATGGGCCAGGCGGCCAACCTCCTGTCCGACCCCGATCCGCAGCTGCGCAGGGACGTCTTTGGGAAGTACGAGGCAGCGTGGTCGCATGAAGAAGATCTGTTTGCCAGCGCACTCAACCATTTAGCCGGCTTCCGCTTAAACCTTTACAAAAACCGCGGTTGGGAAGATGTACTCGCGGAGCCCCTGGAGATCAACCGCATGCAGCGGGAAACGCTAGACGCCATGTGGGCAGCAGTGGAAGGGGGCAAGCCCCATCTGGTCAAGTATTTAGAGCGCAAGGCTAGGCTGTTGGGACTGGATCAAATCGCCTGGTACGATCTCCATGCTCCCCTCGGTGCCGCAAGCAAGCAGATTCCCTATGACGAAGCCGCTGCCTTTGTCCTGGAGCAGCTGGGCAGATTCAGCTCAGACATGGCCCAATTTACCCAAAAGGCCCTGGAAAGCAACTGGGTCGAGGCTGAAAACAGAGGCGGGAAGCGCCCGGGAGCGTTCTGCACCTCCTTCCCTATGAGCAAGGAATCCAGGGTGTTCATGACCTATTCGGGCACCATGAGCAGTGTGGGCACTTTAGCCCACGAATTGGGCCATGCCTATCATGGTTATGTGCTCAAGGGTGAGCCCATGTTCCGCCGCGGCTACTCCATGAACGTGGCCGAAACCGCCTCCACCTTCAACGAGCTGCTGGTGGTGGACGGAGCAATCCAGGCCGCCGGTTCCCAAGAGGAAAAGGCGGCGCTCTTGGAGGATAAGATTGGGCGCAGCGTGTCCTTCTTCATGGACATTCACTCCCGCTTCCTGTTTGAAACCAGGTTTTACGAGGCCCGCAAAAAGGGCATGGTCAGTGCCGAGCGGCTCAGCGAGCTCATGCTTGAGGCCCAGCGGGAGGCCTTCCTGAACTGCTTGAAAGAATACCATCCCCATTTCTGGGCTTCCAAGCTCCACTTTTATATAACCCGCACGCCGTTTTACAACTTCCCCTATACCTTCGGCTATCTCTTCAGTTCCGGGGTTTATGCCAGGGCCCAGCAGGAAGGGCCGGGCTTTGCGGAGAAGTACCGTGCACTGCTGGCGGATACGGCATGCATGACCGTGGAAGANCTGGCCCGGAAACACCTGGGAGTGGACTTGACCAAACCAGATTTCTGGGAAGCGGCGGTGANCCTCACCGCGGTGGATGTGGAAGAGTTCCTAAACATGACTGAGTAGAAAGACGCTGAACCGCAGCCCGTGATCCCCTAGGGCGATCACGGGCTGTTTTCTAGATTGAGCTGCCAAGTCGTTGAGGAGGGCTGTCTTTGAGCGGAACCGTTGGCCGTTATGGGCTGATTGGCAAGCCCCTTGGACACAGCCTATCGCCCTTCATCCATGAACGGATTATGGAAGCGGTGGGCATCAAAGGAGTATACAAACTGTACGAGCTGGACCAGGAGGATCTGTCCCGGGANCTGCCCAGGCTNTTGCGCGAGCTGGATGGGTTTAACTGCACCATACCTTACAAGCAGTCTGTTATCCCTTACCTGCAAGGTTTGGCTCCTTCCGCAGAGCTTTACGGGGCCGTTAACACCGTCCATGCAGGTCTGGGGCACAATACAGATGGGCTGGGTTTCCGCAGCTGCCGCGTTCCCTTGGCGAAAAAGCGGGTGTGCATCCTGGGCGCGGGGGGAGTGGCCAGGGTGCTGGCCTGGGAAGCGGCGCGGGCGGGGGCCGAGGAGATTGTGATCTGCTCCCGCCGGCCGGAGCAGGGTCTGGAGCTGGCTGAGGCAGTGCAGGCCGGGGGCTTTGCCCGCATTTCTTGGGCCCCTTTTAACTCCGAAGGAAGCTGGGACGTTTTCCTCAACGGCACACCCCTGGGCATGTGGCCGGATGTGGGGGGGCTGCCCGTGCAGGAGAGGCAGCTCCAGGGGGCCCAGGTAGTCTTTGACACCATCTACAACCCCACCGCAACCCGACTTTTGCTCAAGGCTAAAGCCCAGGGTATGTGGGCACAGAGTGGGCTGCGCATGCTTGTGGAGCAGGCTGTGGCTGCCCAGCAGATCTGGAACCCGGAAAGGGATTTCAGCCAGCTGGAAGGCGAATTGACCCGGATTGAGCGGGACTTAGCCTGGGAGGTTTTCCGGCGCAGTCCCCTGAAGCTGATCCTCAGCGGCTTTATGGGGGCTGGGAAAACGCATGTGGGACGGATGCTCGCCGGGCGCCTAGGTGTGCCCTTCGTGGATCTAGACGAGGTTATCACGGCGCGGGCCCGAATGAGCGTACCTGAAATCTTTGCCCAGCGGGGTGAGGAAGGTTTCCGCCTGCTGGAGCGGGAATGCCTCGGAGAGGAGCTGCGCAGGCCAGGCGCCGTGGTTTTGGCCGCGGGGGGAGGCGCGTTGATTCAAGAGGGTGCTGAGAATCTGATTCGGGATCTGGGCGGTCTGATCATCTACCTTGATGTTCCCTTGGAAACGGCCTTGGCGCGCTGTGCATCTGGGCAGGAGCGGCCTTTGCTCAGCAGCGGACATAAAGCAGCTGCCGATCTTTACCACAGGCGGCGCCCCTTGTACGAAGCGGCGGCGGATTTTCGAGTAGATGCGGGGCTGCAGGATACGCAGATCGTGCAGGCAATTCTTCAGGCCTTGGCACTGGAGGTGTAAAAGAGTGCAGGGAGTATTCGTGGGGCCGTCCTTCCTGCGGGGGCGCGTTACGCCTCCGCCCTCCAAGAGCATGGCCCACAGGGTGCTAATCTCTGCCGCGCTAGCGGGGATGCCCCTGGAAGAAGTGGAAAAAAGGGGCCTCGGACGTGAGCTGGGGGAAGATATCCAGGCCACCATAGACTGCCTGCGGGCACTTGGCGCTCCCGGTCAGGATCCGCTGATCTTGGATTGCCGGGAGTCCGGCTCTACCCTNCGTTTTCTTCTGCCTGTGGCCGCAGCCCTCGGGCGCAGCGCTGTTTTCACGGGGAGTCAGGGCCTGGCTCGCCGTCCTTTGCGGGAATACGTTTCGATTCTTGGAAGCGGGGGCGTTCGGTTGGAGTTCCGGGGAGAGGAGAACCTGCCCGTTCGGGTGGAAGGCAGGCTGCAGGGCGGGGTGTTTCCCGTGCCCGGCCATGTCAGCTCCCAGTACATAACAGGCCTCATGCTGGCTCTGCCCCTGGTGGAAGGGGATAGCACCATATATCTCACTTCTCCCCTCCAGTCCGCCCCTTATGTGCAGCTCACCCAGGTGGTGCTGGCTCAATTCGGAGTTGTGGTAGATGCCTTAGAGGGCTGTGATGGCAATGCAGCCGGTTGGAGTGTGGCGGGGAAGCAAAGCTACCGCATCCCCCAAAGCCCCTTGTGCTGGAGGCGGACTACTCCCAGGCAGCTTTCTGGCTCGCGGCCAGGTTTTTGGGGCATGAAGTTGAGGTGGACGGGCTTAATCCCCGCAGCGTGCAGGGGGATCGAGCCATCCTGCCCCTTTTGGAGGAGATGGCCAGTTGGCCGCCTGGCGAGGAGCTGAGGATCAGTGCAGCCCAGATTCCAGATTTAGTACCCATCCTGGCCGTGGCCGCCTGTGCCCGGCGAGGGGCAACCGTAATCGAACAGGCGGAGCGGTTGCGGCTCAAGGAGAGCGACCGGCTGCATTCCACCACGGAGATGCTCCGGGCCATGGGTGCGCAGATCACCGCCGCCGACGATGCCCTGATCATCGAGGGCGGAAANCAGCTTCCAGGCGGCCAGGTCCATTCCCACAATGATCACCGCATTGCCATGGCTGCGGCCATTGCAGCCTTAAGCAGCCGCGACGGAGTTCGCATCATAGGGGCGGCAGCGGTGAGCAAATCCTATCCCAACTTCTTTCAGGAACTTAAGCGTTTAGGAGGGGATGTGCGTGGCATCTAGCTGGGGAGAACACTTGCGAGTAACCATTTTNGGGGAGTCACACGGCCCCCAGGTGGGAGTTGTGCTGGAGGGGCTGCCCCCGGGGGAAGAGGTGGATCCCGCAGAAATCCAAGCCCTTTTANGAAGGCGCGCACCTGGTGCTTCGCCGTGGTCCACATCCAGGCGGGAGGACGATGCCTTTACCATCGTCTCGGGGCTGCACCAAGGCAGGACCACGGGTACTCCCCTCTGCGCCTATTTTACCAACAAGGATGCCCGCTCCCAGGACTATACCCNGTTTGCCCGCTTGCCCCGGCCCAGCCACGCGGATTACACGGGCCTAATGCGCAGCGCTGGTGCCAATGATCCCAGGGGAGGGGGGCATTTTTCGGGCCGGCTCACCGCGCCTCTTTGTCTGGCGGGAGCCATCTGCCTGCAGATGCTCAAAAGGCGAGGAATTGCCAT
>JGI24707J26582_10003727_pt1 | contig 10842 bp, 5 predicted proteins | sample BioPla1DNA1_FD_26582 | JGI IMG/M metagenome (IMG submission 26582) | reverse complement strand
GAGCGCCCCGAAAGTAATATCCGGGGGAAGGTTGAGGTTTTTGATTAATTTTTTGGTCACTTTCGAGTTGGGCTTGGCTATAATCTCGCCTACATTTGCGTTGGCAAAGGTGAGACATTTAATGTTCGACACATCGGCTTTGAGTAAAAGTTCGTAAATTTTGCTTGCGGTAATCACTTTTTTGTTGATGATCGTCCCGATATCGAATCGTTCTGCCATGTTGATATAATCGAGATTTTCCACTTCGGCAACCGTTTTTCTCACGCCATACTGTTTTGCCATTAGGCAGGCCAGAATATTGGCTTCGGAATTTCCTGTAAGAGCCAGAAAAGCATCGGTTTCCGTAATCCCTTCATTTAGCAGCAATTCGACGTCGCGACCGTCACCCAAAAATATGCTTACGTTTGAAGGTACGTTTTCGAGAAGCATCTCGGCTCGTTCCCGATCCTGTTCGATGATCTTAATGTTCATATGTGATGGAAGATATTGTATCGTGCACATGGTAATGCGGCTTCCACCCATAATCATGACGTTTTTGACTTCAAACGATCTTTTCCCTAAAAATGCGGGCATCTCATCAAGGTATTTCCGCAGTGTGGTGAAATAGAGAATATCGTTGGGCAATATCTGATCGCTTCCTTTGGGAATGATGGTTTGGTTGTTTCGTTTAATGGCTACGATATGAAACTTTTTGTTTTCTTGGATCAATTCGCGTAGATATTTGTTGACGATGGGTGCATTTTCTCTAATCTTGGCTCCCGCAAGAATGACCGATCCGTTTGAAAGCTCCCACCAAAAACGTGTCCACGGCGTTTTCAGTGCCTGTAGAATTTCGCGAGCAGCCATCATTTCGGGGTATATCATGGAATGGATGCCTCTTTCTTCAAAAAAAGCGGCATTTTTGGGTAAAAGGTATTCGTGATTATTGATTCGTGCGAGGGTCTTTTTTGCTCCCATGTTAGATGCCAACATGCCTGCCAGGATATTGCGCGACTCTTCGGGTGTAACCCCGATAAACAGATCGCTATCTTTTACTCCGGCTGCATTTAAATCGTTTAACGAGGTGCATTTTCCCACCACAGCTGTCAATTCTGCATTATCTTTGAGGGGTTGAATTCGCTCTTTACTTTCGTCCATCACGGTAATGTCGTGATTTTCTTCCCCCAATAAACGTGCAAGATGAGTTCCTACCTCTCCGGCACCTGCTATGATAATTTTCATCGATTATTTTGTATTAGGATAAATTTTTTTCGCTCTTTCTACGTGTGGGAGCGATTTATTTTGTTTTGCATTCAGGGGGTTAAAAGTTTTTTGTTTGATTGTAACTTTGGAGTACTGCTTGACGGTTTCGTTTGCTTCGATAATGGCTTCGAGTATGCCGTCTTCGTCAATTCCGCATAGATGCTGCAGCTCGTTTATCGTTCCGTGTGTTACAAATTCGTCTTTAATGCCTAGTTGTCTAACATGAATATCGGTGTAATGATGTGTGGCCAGAAATTCGAGCACCGCACTTCCCATGCCACCGGCAATCACTCCGTTTTCAACGGTAATGAGGTAAGCATAATTTTCCGCTATTTCGGTAAGCATTTCCTCGTCAATGGGTTTCAGGAAGAGCAAATCGTAATGTGCCGCTACAATCCCTCTCTCGGCGGCTTTTTCGATGGCCTTTGCCACAGTGTTCCCGATTGCTCCGATCGACAGCACGGCAATTTCTTCCCCATCGCTTAGTTTCCTGCCTTTGCCGATGGGAATGATCTGCATCGGATTCTGCCAATCTACCCGTTCCCCTTGTCCTTTCGGATATCGAATAACGAAGGGTCCCTCATTACCATATACGGCGGTGTACATAAGGTTTCGCAGATCGTGTTCGTCTAACGGAGCCGCAATGGTAAGATTGGGTATGGATCGCATGTAGGCAAGGTCGAATACGCCGTGGTGAGTAGGCCCATCTTCGCCCACGATACCGGCTCTGTCGAGACATAAGACGACTTTCGATTTTTGCAGGGCAACATCATGGATGACCTGGTCGTAAGCCCGTTGCATAAAGGATGAGTAGATGTTGCAAAACGGAATAAATCCTTCTTTGGCCAGTCCTGCCGAAAACGTTACGGCATGTGCTTCGGCAATACCGACATCGAATGTGCGTTCCGGAAATTTTTTCATCATATAATTCATGGAACATCCTGTGGGCATTGCCGGTGTTACGCCGACTATTTTTTCGTTTTTTTCGGCCAATTCTACGAGGGTATGGCCGAAAACATCCTGATAAAGTTGCGGTTGGTCTTTTCTTCGTTTGACAATACGTTCGCCGGTTTCTTTATCGAAGAGTCCCGGCGCATGCCAAACGGTTGCCGATCTTTCTGCCGGAGCATACCCTTTTCCTTTGACTGTTTTGATGTGCAACAATTTGGGACCTTTCATGTCTTTTATGTTGTTGAGCACTCGGATGAGCTCGGGCAGGTTGTGGCCGTCGATAGGACCAAAATAGCGGATATTGAAGCCTTCAAAGAGGTTTTGTTGGCGACTAAGCAGCGATTTGATGCTATTGTTGAAACGGAGAATAAAGTTTTTTTTGTTCTCGTCGATGAGGTTTTTTTGTTTAAAGGCCTGATAAACCCTGTTTCTTATTTTATTGTATTTGGACGAGGTGGTCAATTTAATGAGATAATCGCGCAAACCGCCTACACTATGGTCGATCGACATATCATTGTCGTTGAGAACGATAAGCAGATTATTGGGTTGTGAACAGACGTTGTTCAACCCTTCGTAGGCCAATCCGCCGGTCATGGATCCGTCTCCGATAATGGCAACCACNTGGCGGTCTTCTTCGTGATTGAGATNAGCCGCCACTGCCATTCCCAGTGCTGCCGAAATAGAGGTGGACGCATGTCCCGACACAAAAGTATCGTANTCGCTTTCTTCGGGGCTTGGGAAACCGGAGATTCCTCCCAACTTGCGGTTAGTGGGAAACTTATCGCGCCTTCCCGTCAGTATTTTGTGGCTATATGCCTGATGTCCCACATCCCAAACCAATCGGTCGTAAGGGGTGTTGTAAAGATAATGTAGAGCCACGGTCAGTTCTACCGTTCCCAGACTCGATGCAAAATGCCCGGGATTGTGTGATAACTGATCGATGATATATTCCCGTAGTTCGGAACAAATTTGTTGAAGTTGTTCGACGTTGAGTTTTTTTAAATCATCGGGACTATCGATTTGTTTTAATAATTTCATTTTTTCTTGTTAGAAATCAGTTTGCCATATCCGAAAAAAATTTGATGCGGACCAATCGAATTTCGGGTTCGGTATAATCGGGCAAATTCTCAACAGCCATTTCCAGATCATCGGTTTCGGCTTGTTTGAAATAACCGTATATCTCCTCAATAGTATCCGGATCCATGATCTCGTTCAAAAAGTAATCGATATTGATTTTTGTTCCGGCATAAATGATCGCTTCTACTTCGGAGAGCAATTCGTCAAAATCTATTCCTTTGGATTCTGCCAAGTCGTCCAACGCCACTTTTCTATCGATAGCCTGAACAATGGATACCTTGAGTTTCGACTTGTTGGCAACTGTTTTGACGCGCAAATCTTCGGGTCGTTCAATTTCGTTTTCTTCTACGTGTTTTTTGATAAGTTCGATGAACTCTTTTCCGTATCGTTTGGCTTTTCCCGGACCTACTCCCGGCATGTTTTGAAGTTCTTCGAGTGTAATGGGATAAGTGGTTGCCATTGCCTCGAGAGTAGCCGGCTGAAAGATAACATAGGGAGGCACATTCAGTTTTTTTGCCATTTTTTTTCTCAAGTCCTTCATCATGGCAAACAAGACCGGATCCACTGCGCCCGAACTTCCCCCGCCCGAAGCCATTATATCGGCGCTATCGGGATCCAATTCTTCTTCCATTTCTTCTTCCTCCTCTACTTTCGTGATTTTGAAAGATACGGGTTTTTTCAGGAAGTCTTTCCCTTTCTTCGTTATTTTGAGTATGCCGTAGTTTTCGATATCTTTTTTCAAATAATTATCAAGAAGTGCTTGGCGAATAACATTTTGCCATGTGCTTTCTTCTTCATCGGCCCCCGATCCGAATTCCTCGAGCTCGTTATGGCCAAAGGTTTCTATCTCGGAAGTTTCTCTACCGAGTAGAAAGTTAATTACGTATTCGGTTTTTTGTTTTTCTTTTAGTGCTTTTACAGCTTCTAAAACCGTAATCAATAATTCTTTTGCTTCCACTTTAATTTTAGGATTTAAACAATTATCACAATTTTCGCAATTGGGGTTATTATATTCTTCGCCGAAATAATGCAGCAGCATTTTTCTTCGGCATATGGATGTTTCCGCATATGCTGCCGTTTCCAGCAGGAGTTGTTCCCCGATTTCCTGTTCGGCTACGGGTTTCCCTTGCATGAAACGTTTCAATTTTTGGAGATCTTTTCGAGAATAGAAAGCGATACAGTTGCCCTCGCCACCGTCGCGTCCGGCCCGTCCTGTTTCCTGATAATATCCTTCCAAACTTTTTGGGATATCGTAGTGAATGACGTAACGTATATCGGGTTTGTCTATTCCCATTCCGAAAGCGATGGTTGCCACGATCACCTGCACTTCTTCCATCAAGAATGCATCCTGATGTGCACTTCGCGTGGCGGCATCTAGGCCGGCATGGTACGGTAAAGCTTTAATTCCGTTAGCCTGTANGATTTCGGCGAAATCGTCCACTTTTTTGCGACTTAGGCAATATACGATTCCCGATTTGTTTTCTTGCGACAGGATGTATTTGATGATTTCGCTGTCAATCTTATCGGTTTTGGGACGGATTTCGTAATATAGATTGGGTCGATTGAAAGACGACTTGAATATGGCGGCATTCATCATACCCAGTGTTTTTTGAATATCGTGCTGTACTTTGGGCGTTGCCGTTGCCGTAAGGGCAATTACGGGACGTACGCCAATTTCGTTGATGATGGGGCGAATTCGTCGGTACTCGGGTCGGAAATCGTGTCCCCATTCCGAAATGCAATGCGCTTCGTCAACAGCGTAGAACGATATTTTCACGCTTCGCAGGAAATCGATATTTTCTTGTTTTGTAAGTGATTCGGGTGCCACATACAGCAGTTTTGTTTTACCGTTTTTGATGTCGTTTTTTACCTCTTCGATTTCTGTTTTTGTGAGCGATGAGTTAAGATAATGCGCAATGTTGTCTTCTTCGTGATAATTGCGCAGAAGATCAACTTGGTTTTTCATTAGTGCGATGAGAGGTGAGATGACGATAGCAGTTCCTTCTGACAACAAAGCCGGTAATTGATAACAGAGCGATTTTCCTCCCCCTGTGGGCATCAATACAAAGGTATCCCTTCCGGATAGGATACTTTCCATGATGGCTTCTTGATTGCCTTTGAACGTATCGAATCCGAAATATTTTTTAAGTCCGTTGTAAAGAATATTCTCTTTTTTCACGTATTTTGTACTCTTTGTCCCGAAGCTTTGTAATGTATTCATTTTTTCTGAAATAGGAATGCAAAAATATAAAAAGTATTTTTTATTTNATCATTTAAACTATAATCCATATTGCATAACTAAAATAGGAGATAATATTTGAATTGAGAAAAATAAAATGTTAAAAATCGATTTTTCGCATAAAATTATTTCATTAAAAAAAAATCCCTGAAAAAATTCACGGATTTTTCTGATTATTTGACAAAGGAAAATACATTATTCTCTTTCAATGGTTTGTAATCGAATTCATTGTTCGACGGAATCAGGCAACTTTCAATTTTCCGAATTCCGATTTTTCAAGATGTTTTTTTGCATAATCGAGCGTAATATGCATTTTCTTTTTGTTGGTTTCGGAAGGAAGTACAAACATGGCATCCATCATGATTACTTCCATAATCGATCGCAAACCGCGTGCTCCCACTTTATATTCGATAGCTTTGTCCACAACATACTCGAAAACGTTTTTCTCGAAAGTTAGCGTAATTCCGTCCATTTCAAACAATTTTTCGTATTGTTTGATAATGGAGTTCTTTGGTTCCGTCAGGATACGCACCAGGGCATCTCTGTCCAGCGGATCGAGATAGGTGAGTATGGGCAGACGCCCGATGAGCTCGGGTATGAGTCCATAAGCTTTGAGATCCATCGGCGTGATGTATTTCAACAGATTGGTTCGGTCTATATGCATGGAGTTGCTGCTGGCCGTGTAACCCACGACATGTGCGTTGAGTCGTTGGGCAATCTTTTTTTCGATGCCATCGAAAGCGCCGCCGCAAATAAACAGAATGTTTTTGGTGTTCACGGCGATCATGCGTTGTTCGGGATGCTTTCGTCCTCCTTGAGGCGGGACGTTGACTATGGAGCCTTCCAACAGCTTCAACAATCCTTGTTGAACCCCTTCGCCGCTTACATCGCGGGTTATGGACGGGTTATCGTTTTTGCGGGCAATTTTGTCGATCTCGTCGATAAAAACGATTCCTCTTTCGGCAGCTGCCACGTCGTAATCGGCCACTTGCAACAGACGGGTAAGGATGCTTTCCACATCTTCGCCCACGTAACCCGCTTCGGTAAAAACGGTAGCATCCACAATGGTAAAGGGCACCTGCAGCATTTTTGCGATGGTTTGCGCAAGCAATGTTTTACCCGTTCCGGTGGGACCCACCAGGATGATGTTCGATTTCTCGATTTCTATATCTTCTTTGATATTTTTTTGCATGATGCGTTTATAGTGGTTGTATACCGCTACCGACAAGAAACGTTTTGCCGTATCCTGCCCGATGACATATTGATCGAGAAATTCTTTTATCTGTTTTGGTTTGGGAAGATTGGCAAGCGCAAAATTGGTCGGTTGCTTCTCTGAACCCTTGAATGTTTCGTTCACTATTACGTGTGCTTGTTCGGCACACATATCGCAGATATATCCTGAAATTCCCGCGATGAGAAGCGTTACTTCGTTTTCGCTTCTCCCGCAGAAACTGCAATGATTGCTGCTATTTGATTTTTTTGCCATTTTCTAATCTCTGTGTTTTATTTTTCCGATTGTTTTTTTGCTTTATTTTCCAACACTTCGTCAATCATGCCGTATTCTTTTGCTTCCGCGGCCGTCATCCAAAAATCGCGGTCCGAATCGCGTTCGATTACTTCATATGGCTGACCCGAATGTTGGGAGATGATGGTATAAAGTTCTTGTTTTACTCGTGCAATTTCTCGCGCGGTAATTTCGATATCCGAAGCGGGGCCTTGTGCACCTCCCAACGGTTGATGTATCATGACGCGCGAATGCGGCAGAGCGAAGCGTTTTTTTGGTGTTCCGGCTACCAGCAAAACGGCGGCCATTGATGCTGCGATGCCTGTGCATATGGTAGATACATCGCTCGAAATAAACTGCATGGTGTCGTAAATGCCGTATCCGGCATACACGGTTCCACCGGGTGAGTTGATGTATAGCGAGATGTCTTTTCCGGGATCGGAAGAATCCAAGTAAAGCAATTGGGCTTGTACAACATTGGCCGCATACTCGTCGATCTGGGTTCCCAGGAAAATAATGCGATCCATCATCAAACGCGAGAAAACGTCCATCTGCGCAACGTTCAGTTGACGTTCTTCTATAATGGTTGGCGAGATATAACCGTAATCGCTGGTTATATTCATGTAACTATCTAATCGTGAGCCGTTCATTCCTAAATGTTTAACGGCATATTTCCTAAAATCGTTTTCGTTTCTCATATTTTGTTTTTATTTCTCGGATACCTTCCGATATTGTTTTTTTACTTAAATTGTGTGTAGTGGCTTTATGTGCAAATACGATGCCGAATATTTTAAAACAAGCAAGGTTTTTCGGCTTCCGTTCAAACGATAAACAAAGTTATAATGAATATTCGGAATATACTGTTAAACTTTGTGAAACGGTATGTTCGGTTGGTAAAAAACCTTCGGGATAGGGTAAGATTGAGTTTTATTTTTGATTTTTGTCGGTATTTTCCTGTTCCTCTTTTTCCGCTTTTTCTTCTTTCTCTTCTTTCTCTTCTTTCTCTTCTTTTGCTTCTTTTGCTTCTTTTGCTTCTTTCGATTTCAGGTTCTCTGTTTCTTTTTCGCTTGTCTCCGTTTCTGTTTCCGTCTCTGTTTCCGTCTCTGTTTCCGTCTCCGTCTCCGTCTCCGTCTTCGTCTCTGTCTCGCTTGTCTCTGCCTTAATCTCAGTTTCTTTCTCGGCTTTCTTCTCTTTCTCTCCTTCCTTTTCGAGCATATCGGACAATTCTTTCGAGGTAATTTCTTTTTCTTCCACGTCGACGGCCTGTTTCATTTCTTCTATGATTTTCCTGTTGACCGTTTGCTGATAGAGTTCGTTGATTGTCTTCTCGTCGGAAAGCATGTTTTTTATGTAATCTCCCAGAAATTCATCTTGAACATTCAATATCCCGTATCGGATAAATTGAATTTTAGCCGTTTCGTTTGCCAATGCTTCCACATCTTCATTTTTAACTTCGATGCCTTGCTCTTTGATGATTTTGTCTTTTGCCAATGAAAATTTCAGGTCATCGAGAATTCGCGGAAAATCTTTTTCGATGCTTTCGGCAGTGGCTTCTTTGTTTGATTCCAATAGCCAGCGCTTGAGAAATCTTTCGGGAAGTTGCACCTCCTTCATCTTTTCGAGGATCAGGTTGCGCAGGTCGCGCATAAACAGGTATTCGCTATATGAAATGAATTGGGTATTCATCAAGTCGTGGATTTTCGATTTGAATTCCTCCTCCGAAGAAACGGCTCCTTCGCCCAAGATTTTGTCAAAAAATGCTTGGTTCATTTCGGGTTTTTTGTAGCGTGTGATTTCTTTTATTTCGTAGCTGAAATCCGAATCGATTTCCCCGATCTTGTCTTTGGTCGTTTGCAGCAGTGATGCGATTTCCGCTTCGTTGTTGTCGTAGGCTTTTTTGGGATTGATTACGATTTTGTCGCCCACTTTTGCTCCGATCAATTGTTTTCGGGTTTCTTCATCTTTCACATAGAGTGGCATGATGATGGCATTTTCGATTACCATGCCGTTTTCTTTGGGTTCGCCGTTTTCCAATTCGGTGAGTGTGCCTTTCAGCAAATCGTCTTCCAATGCCGGTTCGTCCACCGCTTCATATGTTCCGTAATTGCTCAGGTAAGCATTCATTTGATCCTGAAGCGTATCTTCGTCAAGCGTTATATGATAATAGGTAAGTTTGTCTTCGTGGGTGAATGATAGTTCGAACTCGGGTGAAAGGGCGATATCGAACGAGAAAGTGAAATTCTCATCCTTTTCGAAATCGATTTTGTTTTCCTCGTTTTCAACTGCCAAAGGTTCTCCCAAAATGTGTAAATCGTTGTCGCGAATGTAATTGAACAGCTCGTCGTTCAGTATTTTCGACAATTCGTCGGCGAGAACGGTTTTTCCGTACATTTTATCGACGATTCCTTTGGGAACTTTTCCCTGTCTGAAACCCGGGATGTTCACTTGATGACGCAGCCGGTTTAAGGCTTCATCTACTTTTTCCTGATAATCTGCTTTTTCGATCTCAACGGTGATCACACCATTTACATTATCTGTTTTGTTTAGCGTTATGTTCATTACAGCTATTTTAGTTGTTCTTTTATGAAACTTTTTGCAGTATAGATCGTTTTGAAGATCAATTCTTTTTGCAATCGTTATTCTGATTTTAAAGCTGCAAAATTACGTTTATTCTTCTAATTGGCAAAATTATTGTAATCATTACGATGTTGTAGAGTCAACCAGCAAGTGCAATTTACATTAATTGTTTGTAAAACTCATTTTTTGGTGAATTAAAATCTAATTTTTCTCTCGGTCTCCTATTTATCTTGTACTGAATTTTTTAATACCCATATCAGAAAAGTTCTTAAATGAAACTCCTTTAGGGATATATTGCCTGATTAATTTATTCCCGTTTTCAATTGCTCCCTTTTGCCACGAACTATAAGGATCCGCGAAGTAAACAGGTACTCCCAATCGTTTAGTTATTAACTCGTGTGCCAGGCGCCACGAGTAGTCTCCATGTTTGTTCTTGTTACGTCGTATTTCCCTTGACACTGTGGCAGGGCTTACACCTATCAAGCCGGCAATACTAAGTTGAACTTAGTTATGTTTGCCTTATCGGGACCCTTCCCGGAATCAACGTTGTTCCTTTGCTTTCATGCATACTTGATATGTGGATATACTACGCCATGCTCATACCCAAAACCAACGCCGTCTCTTTGCTTTCATACTCTACGATATGTTTGCCTTATATCCGGCCCTTCCCGAAACCAACGACGTCCCTTTACTTTCATTTCCTACGATTCCTACGATATATTCGCTTTATCGGGAAACGATGATGTTCCTATACCTTCCCCGCTTTTACTGCGTTCCTTGTATTCCCAACCTTCTCTGTGTTCTCTGTGTTCCCGGATTTCCCCGCGTTCTTGGCCGTCCTCGTGTTCCTTGTGCTCCCTGCTTTCCCGGCCTTCCCCGTGTTCTCTGCGCTGTACTTTCGCAACGGCCAACGACGACGATGTTCGTTCTCGACAGGCGCTTTGCTCCCTGCGTTGCTCTTCCGCAACGACCGGCAGGGGTTTTTGTGTATCCTGCTTTTCACGGCCGCCCTGCATGCCCTGTATGTCGAGCTCTTCCCGACCGCTTTGCATGTCCGCGTTGCTCCGATGCTCCCTGCTTTTTGCTCTTTCCTTCGCGGCCGATCGACGCCCTTTCCGCACGGCAACCGTCCTGCGGTAATAGACAAGCAAGCGGTCCAATTCGCCGATCAGCTCCGCATACCCGCTTTGCCCCTCCAACTCGGCAAAAGACGCCAGCATGCCCATCAGCAGCTTCACCGCTTCGTCCACCG
>JGI24707J26582_10003726_pt1 | contig 10842 bp, 11 predicted proteins | sample BioPla1DNA1_FD_26582 | JGI IMG/M metagenome (IMG submission 26582) | reverse complement strand
ATTTAAATAGTATCACTTTATTTTTACTTGAAAAGCAAGTACAATATGATTCATATATATGCTGCTTAGAAAGATGTGAAAAAGGATGAAATGTATTGTTGGATTAGGTAATCCAGGTCGGAAGTATCAAAAAACACGTCATAATATTGGTTTTATGGTAATAGAAGAGTTGCTTCAACGCAATGGTTGGAAGTTAGATAAGAAAAAATTTAATGGGCATTACAGCATGGAGTTTGTTAATCAGGAAAAAATTATTTTACTTCAACCTCAAACATATATGAATTTATCTGGTGATTCTGTCCAACCAATGATGGACTTTTACCAAATTGAACCGGAAAATTTATTGGTGATCTATGATGATCTTGATCTGCCGACAGGTAAAATTAGATTGAGACAAACAGGCGGGCATGGCGGACATAATGGGATGCGTTCGATTATTCAATCGCTTGGCACGAAAAAATTTAATCGGATTCGAATTGGTATCGATCGTCCACAACCAGGTATGCAAGTAGTTGACTATGTTTTAAGTCATTTTTCTAAATCGGATGATCCACTTGTTGAGGAGAGTATTCAACGCTCAGCAGANGCNTGTGAAGCNTGGNTAGATAAACCCTTCCAAGATGTTATGAACGCATATAACTAACCAAATCAACATAGATTAATAAAGAGATTTATACAAATCAATCTTGTATTATGAGTTTTATTTACACGTATAATGACCTCCTGTTAGGTANTACTAGTTACTGTTAATAGAGGAGGTCGTTAGTTGTGTTGATTCATTATCGTTGTAAACATTGTCAGACTACGATCGCTGATTTAAAGCACGATCATTTGAACTTAGACAAATTGGGATTCAATCAATTAACTGATCAGCAAAAAAATCAAATGATTAAATACTATCATGCAAATGAAGCGGATGTATTTGTTATTTGCGAAAGTTGTGAGTCAGCATTGTACCATTATCCGATTTATCGAGAATTGGACTACTTTATTCATTAAAAAATGAGTAGAAAAGTAAGAAAGCTTTGGTTATGAGTAGCCAAAGCGTTTTTGCACGTACACAAAAAATTGTACGTCACATTAGGGGGATAAAAATGAGAGGGCTTGATCAATACTTAGCAAAGCATGAAGATATCGATTCGATTATCTCTGGAATCGAGGCAAATTTAGATGAACAATTAATTACTGGGCTATCTGGTTCAGCGAGAAGTGTTTGGATTGCAGCGATCCAACAAAAAGTAAACAGACGAACGCTAGTTGTTAGCAATCAACTCACACAAGCACAACAATTATATGATGATTTAACTGAAGTCATTGAATCCGACCGCGTCCATCTTTATCCAGTCAATGAATTATTGATCGCCGAAATGGCGATTGCGAGTCCTGAACTTAAAAGTCAGCGGATTAATGCACTAATCTCTTGGCTCACACATGATGATCATATCTTAATTGTCCCTGTAGCTGCATTAAAACGAATTTTACCACCAATCGACTACTGGAAACGCTTCCAGNTTGATTACAAACTTGGAGAAGTTATTGATATCGAAAATGACTTAAAGATGATGGTTAAGATGGGCTACGAACGTGTAGATATGGTTACAAATCCAGCTGAATTTAGTATGCGTGGAGGAATTATTGATATTTATCCAATCACAGAATCGAACCCGATTCGAATTGAATTGTTTGATGACGAGGTTGATTCAATTCGTTATTTTGATTTAGTGACACAACGCTCGTTAGAAAAAATTAATCAAATGACCATTAAGCCAACGAGTGAATTATTATTAGAAGAAGAGGATATTAGCCGGACGGCTGATCGACTAGAAGTTGGACTATCAAGTGCATTGAGTCAAATGCAAGATGCAAAAGCTAAAACACTTTTGCACCAAAATATTACAGGAGAGATTGAATTACTGCGTTCGAATGAAATCTTCCAAGATCTATACAAGTACAATCGTTATTTTTATGAGAAACCAGCTAGTTTACTAGACTATCTAGGTGATGACGGATTGGTTATCTTAGATGAGATTGGTCGAATTCAGGAAACGGCTGAACAACTTGATCAGGAAGAAGTCGAGTTAATTGAAGTATTACTCGCAGATCAGCGGATTGTTAGAGACTTGACCTTGTCAAATGACTGGCTTACGATTTGGGACCAGATGAATCAGAGAAAAATTTATTTATCTGTCTTTCTAAGACACGTCGCAAATACAGCACCTAAAAATATTGTTAATCTATCGAGTCGACCGATGCAACAATTTCATGGTCAGATGAATCTTTTAAAAGGAGAAATTACTCGTTGGAGTAAAGCAAATTATTCAGTCATTTTCCTAGCTGAAACAAACGAACGAGCGGAGAAGGTTCAATCGATTCTAACAGATTACCAAATTGAGGTCGGTTTAGCTGATCAAACAACAACATTGCCAGTTAAACAACCTGTTATTATGGTGGGCAATTTATCAACGGGATTTGAATTGCCGATCCAAAAACTCGCTGTTGTAACGGATCAAGAGCTGTTTAAAACAAAAACAAAAAAACGCCAACAAAAGCGTCAAAACCTATCAAATGCTGAACGAATGAAAAGTTATACAGAATTAAAAGAAGGTGACTACGTTGTTCATGTCAATCATGGCGTCGGTCGCTTTGTTGGCATTGAAACACTATCAGTTCAAGATGTCCAAAAAGACTTCATGCTGATTAAGTATCGAGGCGATGACCGCTTATTTGTCCCAATTGATCAAATTGACCTCGTTCAAAAATATGTTGGGTCGGAAGCGAAAGAGCCTAAGCTCTACAAACTTGGTGGAACAGAGTGGAAAAAAGTTAAGAGTAGGGTCCAATCTAAAGTCGAAGACATCGCTGATGATTTGATTAAATTATATGCAGAACGTGAAGCGACAAAAGGTTATGCTTTTAGCGAAGATAATGTGATTCAACGTGAATTTGAAGACGCCTTTCCATATGAAGAAACAGATGACCAGTTACGGAGTATCGAGGAGATTAAACAAGATATGCAAAAGGCAAGACCAATGGATCGTTTACTATGTGGCGATGTTGGCTATGGGAAAACTGAAGTAGCCATTCGATCAGCTTTTAAAGCGGTCATGGAAGGTAAACAAGTTGCCTTTCTTGTTCCAACAACGATTCTCGCGCAACAACATTTTGAAACGATTATTGAGCGATTTCATGATTACCCAATTGAAGTTCGACTATTAAGTCGATTTCGAACACAAAAAGAACAAAAGGAAACGATCAAAGGACTTAAAGATGGGATTGTAGACTTGGTCATCGGTACGCATCGCTTGTTATCAAAAGACGTTATTTATAAAGATCTAGGTTTACTTGTTGTTGATGAAGAACAGCGCTTTGGTGTGAAGCATAAGGAGAGAATTAAACAAATTAAAACAAATGTTGATGTCCTAACATTGACAGCTACTCCTATTCCTAGAACACTGCACATGTCGATGCTTGGTGTACGAGATCTATCGGTAATTGAAACCCCACCAGCCAATCGCTTTCCAATTCAAACATATGTGCTTGAATATAACCCAATCTTTTTAAGGGAAGCAATTGAAAGAGAGATCGGCCGTGGCGGACAAGTTTTCTTTTTATATAATCGTGTTGAAAATATTGATCAAAAGGCACAGGAAATTGCGGATCTTGTGGAGGGTGCAAGAGTTGCTGTTGCTCATGGGCAGATGAATGAAACTGAGTTAGAAAATATTATGATTGCTTTTTTAGCTGGAGAATATGATGTCCTCGTTAGCACAACAATTATTGAAACAGGTGTAGATATCCCGAATGTGAATACGCTAATTGTTGATCGAGCAGATCGGATGGGCTTGAGCCAGCTTTACCAATTGCGTGGACGGGTTGGTCGAAGCAATCGAGTTGCCTATGCGTATTTTACCTATCAAAAAGATAAAGTTTTATCAGAAGTGGCTGAGAAGCGCTTACAAGCAATTAAAGAATTTACTGAACTTGGATCAGGGTTTAAGATCGCGATGCGAGACTTATCCATTCGAGGAGCAGGTAATATTTTAGGTGCAGAACAACATGGATTTATTGAATCGGTTGGTTTCGATTTATATTCTGAAATGTTAAAGGAATCGATCGAGCGCAGAAAGTTAAATCATCATCAAGTTGAAGCTCCTGTAGAGCCTGAATTAAATTTAGCAATTGAAGCCTATATTCCAGACGACTATATATTAGATAGTAAGCAAAAAATTATGATGTATAAAAAGCTTCAAGCAGTTGATAGTCATGATGGCATTGCCGATATTATTGATGAACTGGTGGATCGATTTGGAGATTATCCAAAAGAAGTTGAGCATTTATTAACCGTCTGTCAAATCCGAGTTGACGCTAAAAACTATCGAGTTGAGACAATTAAAGAAGTGAAAAACAAGCTGACGATTATACTCGACGAAAAAATGAGTCAGGAAATAGATGGTGAAAAATTATTTAATTATGCCGTTGATTTTGGGCGGATGATTTTACTAGGGACAGAGCAGAATAAATTAAAAATCACCTTTACATTTCAAAAAAATATTTTTCCTGAGCGGTATCAATATATTCGTTCATTTTTAACTGCTTTGGAAAAATTAAAGCGGGATTAATGTATAGTTCCTCTTTTGGTTATCCATACTAAATGTACGCTGAAATGTTTATCCAATAAAATAATGGGAATATAAATGTATGGTGTTTTTTATTGAAGAATGAATAGCCCATTATGACAGCAGGTTGCGTTTTTCCAATCGCTTTGTCAGGTGATACTGAACTAAATTTGTTAAAGAAGAGAGGTCAAACATATGAAAGCAACAGGTATTGTTAGAAGAATTGATGATTTAGGAAGAGTCGTTATCCCTAAAGAAATTAGACGGACACTTAGAATTAGAGAAGGCGATCCACTAGAGATTTTTGTTGATCGAGAAGGAGAAGTGATTTTAAAAAAATATTCACCGATTCAAGAACTTGGTCACTTTGCGCAGGAGTATGCTGAATCGCTATTCCTGTCACTTAACAAAACTGTGCTGATTTCTGATCGAGATAGTTTTATTGCTGTAGATGGTCCTAATAAAAAAGAGTATTTAAATAAAAGGGTTTCTAGTTTAATTGAACGTGTGATGGAAGATCGCCAACCTTTAGTCAAAGAGTCGTTTGTTGCGCTAGAGTTGGTTAAAGATCAAGCGGTGATCAATGCATCATATATTGTTCAACCGATCATCGCTAATGGCGATCCAGTCGGGGCAATTATTGTCTTCTCTAAAGATGACAAAGCAACGAATGAAGAAAAAGTGACACTCGAAATTGCTGCCAATTTCTTAGGAAAACAAATGCAGTAACCAATAAGAAAATTCCGTTAGCTGATAGACTAACGGAATTTTTTTATAACAAATCATGCACCGGAAGATTTCCTCACTTTAACGGATAAGTTAGCCTGTGCTATAATGTAGGTGATTTAAGTGTGTAGAAAGGGATTGTGTGAATGACAAGTCAAACAGAACACCGTCAGTTTTTTAAAGGCGCTTTTATCTTGACNTATGCAGGTNTATTAGGAAAGGTCTTAAGCGCCATTTACCGAATCCCTTTACAAAACTTAACGGGTGATGTCGGTTTTTATATTTATCAACAAATCTATCCATTTGTAGGAATAGCGATGGTGCTAGCCTTATATGGGTTTCCAGCGGCTATTTCCAAATTAATGGCCGGCCAAACGAATCGACCGACGAAACAATTGAAGCAAAAAATTATCATTCAACTCACGATATTCTCATCCGCATTATCTTTAGTGCTCTTTTTATTGGCTCCATTCATTGCTGATTTTATGGGCGACAGTGGGCTAACATCCGGTATTCGTGCGAGTGCAATGCCATTTTTACTCGTTCCTTTTGTCGCTTATTTTCGAGGTATGTTCCAAGGTAGAAATAATATGCTACCAACAGCTGGTTCACAGTTGGTTGAACAAATTGTGAGAGTTAGTTTAATTATTATTACGGCATACTTAACAGTAGAGTTAAACCGGTCTCTATATGATATTGGTGTTGGGACAGCGATTGCTTCAACTGGTGGAAGTTTAGTTGCTCTAATGACTTTGTTAGTCTTTTTTTACCGAAAACCAAAAGAACAGCATTTAAAAGTTGAAATGAGACAAACAATTGACGAAAATTTATTTACTGCTGTGATCGGTTATGGGATTGCCATTGCGATTAACCATATGATGCTCTTGCTTTTACAGCTGATGGACGCATTTACACTTGTTCCGTTACTAAAGCAGACAGGTTATTCATTGACTGAAGCACAAGTATTAAAAGGGGTATTAGACAGAGGGCAGCCTTTAGCACAACTCGGGATTGTCGCAGCTTCTTCACTGGCGCTCGCAATGATTCCATCAGCCACAAAGTTGAGATTAAGTAGTGATCGGATTCGCTTCACCAATTACATAGCAAGTACGTGGCGATTTACCCTCTACTTAGCTTCTGGTGCAACAGTTGGACTGATTGTCTTGTTCCCTGAAGTGAATACACTGTTGTATAAAGAAGATTTAGCTACGTTAAGCTTACAAGTGTTTTCAATAACGATTATTTTTTCAGCTTTAAGCATCTCAACTGCTTCAATTTTGCATGGGCTAGGGCAAATCTATCGAACAGCCTTCTTTGTTGTCATCGGTGTCGTCGTAAAATTAGGATTAAATTTTTTCTTTGTTCCCCAACTGGGTATTTTAGGTGCTGCTATAGCAACAGTGATTGCATCTGTCACGATCTTAGGCTTGAATCTTAATCAATTAAAAAAAGTCACGCCTAAACTAGAGCGGATTCGATTGCCTTGGTTCAGATTTGTTAGTTCATTANTGGTGATGGGTATAGTTGTATATGGTTTAAATCGAGTTGCTCNACCACTATTTTATCAATACGATCGGATTGGCCAATTGTTTTATTTGCTCTGCTTGATTGGTATTGGTGTGATTAGTTATCTCTTTTGTTTAGTAAAGCTATCTGTTTTTACTAAAGAAGAACGTGATGTTTTGCCATTCAAATTTTTAATAAAGGATTGATGATTGATGAGTCGAATTGAAGTTATTGGTTTAGGAGCTGGAGATATTGATCAGCTTAGTTTAGGTGTTTATCGCAAATTAACAGNGAGCCGNGTNCCACTATTTGTTCGAACGGAAGACCACCCTGTACTCAAATCACTAAAGGCGGAAAACATTGACTTTCAAGGGTTTGATTCGATCTATCAAACGCATGATCAATTTGAGGCAGTTTATGATGCAATTGTTGCTGAATTGATTAGTCAGGCTAAACAGCATCAANTGATTCGNTATGCTGTCCCTGGACATCCAATGTTGGCAGAACGAACGATACAGTTATTGCTAGACCAAACAGATGTAAAGGTAGAAATAAGTGGTGGTCAAAGCTTTTTAGATGATCTATTTTCAGCGGTTAAAATTGATCCAATCGAAGGGTTTCAATTTCTGGATGCTACGAGTTTTGAGCGTGCTCAGATTGATTATACGAGCCATCTGATTTTCTGTCAGGTTTATGATCAAATGATTGCATCTGAGGTTAAATTGACATTACTAGAGGATTTACCACCAGAACACCCGATAGTTATTGTTGAGGCGGCAGGAAGCGTAGCAGAGAACATTAAACATATTCCTCTCGTTGAATTAGATCAAGTCGTGCATTTAAGCAACCTAACAAGTGTTTATATTAAACCAATTAACAAAGATGCACTTTCACATCAATTTAATCAATTTAGAGAAGTAATTGCGACATTACGCGGGCCGAACGGTTGCCCTTGGGATCAAAAACAGACCCACCAAAGCTTACGCATGTATTTAATTGAAGAGGCATACGAATTGATTGATGCGATTGATCAAGAAGACGATAATCAGATCATTGAAGAATTAGGCGATGTATTTCTGCAAGTGATGTTACATAGTCAAATTGGCGAAGATCAAGGATATTTTACGATTGATGATGTGATCCGCTCNATTACAGAAAAGATGATTCGCAGACACCCACACGTATTTGCAAACGGTGAAGCAGCGGATGCACAAGCGGTTAAAGAAAACTGGCAAATCATTAAAGCTAATGAGCAAGGAATGAGTGAACGTAATTCTTTGCTTGATCGGGTGCCCCGGTCAGCGTCATCAATCGTTGTAGCTGATGCTTATCAAAAGGAAGCAGCTAAAGTTGGTTTTGATTGGCAAGAACCCGAGCCTGTTTTTGCTAAAATAACTGAAGAATTAGCAGAAGTGATGGAGGCTGTCAAACAAAATCAAATCGATCAGATTGAAGCGGAGTTTGGGGATTTACTTTTCTCGGTTATTAATCTAGCACGCCATTATCAAGTGAATAGTGATTTGGCGTTAAATCGGACAAACCAAAAGTTCAAGCACCGCTTTCAGTTTATTGAAGCCAAAGTAATCGAGCAAGGAAAACAACTAACCGATTTATCTTTACTAGAATTAGATCAAATTTGGGAAGAAGCAAAAAAATCATCAAAAGAGGAGGGTTAAATGATGCGCTTAGATAAATTTTTGAAAGTGTCTCGATTAATTAAACGACGTCCGCTAGCAAAAGAAGTTGCTGATCAAGGGCGGATTATGATTAATGGTAATCGTGCTAAAGCATCATCAACGGTTGCAATTGATGACGAACTAGTCATTGAATTTGGACAAAAAACTGTGACCGTTAAAGTGAATGATTTAAAAGAATCAACACGTAAAGAAGATGCAATCAAGCTTTACACGGTCGTTAAAGAGGAATTAAAATCTAAAGAAGAGTAAAAAATCTTAAATGAATAGGGTTCTATCTAGTTTATCTGACACATATCATATTATTGATATTAAAGGAGGGACTAGCATGTTACAAGAAACCAATCATTCATTTACACCCGCGCAGTCAACAGAACACGAAGTAAAAGTTCGTAATCGAAGAATTATTGAAATTACTGGAGTTAAAGAAGTTGATAGTTTTGATAATGAAGAGTTTTTGTTAGAAACGGTATTAGGTTATCTAATGATTAGAGGTGAAAATCTTCAGATTAAGACATTAGATGTAACTAAAGGNAAGGTTGAAATCAAAGGAAAACTACTTGATTTTTCCTATTTAGATAATCATCAAAATGATCAGACAAAAGGATTCCTTGGGAAACTCTTCAAATGACCATTGAGATTCAATTCGCCTCTTTTTTTAGTATGATTGTAACTGGTTTTTATTTAGGTTGTATGTTTGATACGAATGAACGAATCGCTAGAGCGATTAAAGGTCACTTAATTTTCAACTTCATTTGTCAGTTTGTTTTTTGGTTAATCCAAAGTATGCTTATTTTCTATGGACTGGTTCGAGTTAATGGTGGACAAGTTCGTCTTTACTTTTTGATTGCAATTATTTTTGGCTATTGGTTATATTTTTTTCTGTTTCGTAAAATCTATCAACTCATATTAGAAAAAATCATTCAGTTAATTCGGGCTCTTTTTTTGACTTTTCTAAAAATAATTAACTTATTTTTAATCAAACCAGTAAAATTTGTCTTTCAAGCCTTTTTAACTGTTGTAAATCTTGTTATAATGGTTGTAATGAAGCTATTTTCCTTCTTGTTACTAATTTTAAGTTGGTTTTTTAGGCCTATCTTCCTAATCATTCCGAAAAACATGAGGAAATACTTAGTTTCATTACCGCAATTATATAGTAAGATAAAAGATATCGTTGGAAAACGTAAACAGAAATAGAGGAGGATTTGTGTCATGCCCAGAAACCGATCAAATGTATCTCGTATCGACTCACCATATATGAATCAATATGATGCACACGTAGAAAGACAACGTAAAAGAAAACGTTTGTTAAAAAGACGGCTGATTTTGTTTGGCGCAATCGTTGTTATCTCCTTCTTTAGTCTATTTACATACCATCTGAGTCAACGAGAACTTTACGCTGAGAAAAAAGCTCAATATGAGTTGTTGCAACAACAAAAGCAGGAATTAATAACAGAGGAATCCGCATTGACCGAAGAAATCAAACTTTTAGAAGATGAATCCTACGTATTGCGTATTGCAAAAACCAATTACTTTTTCACAGAGGAAGGAGAAATTGTGTTTAAACTGTTAGAAGAGGCACCTGCTTATTGACAGAGTTTTCATTGCGTGGCTATAATATAGTTAAGTATATATATGTTTTTAAATTTTAAGGAGGAGCATTTTTTTTATGTCAATCGAAGTAGGCAGCAAATTGCAGGGTAAGGTAACAGGAATCACTAACTTTGGAGCGTTTGTAGAGTTGGAAGCAGGTAAAACCGGTCTCGTTCATATTAGTGAGGTTGCCGATAATTATGTAAAAGATATTAACGATCACTTATCTGTCGGCGATGAAGTAACCGTTAAAGTCATTAATGTTGAAAAGGACGGTAAGATTGGCTTATCCATCAAGAAGGCAAAAGACAATCCAGCTCCGGCACGTCGTAAACCATCAAGACCAGCAGCACGAACAGAAAATTTTGAGTCAAAAATTGATCGCTTCTTGAAAGATTCTGAAGATCGTTTAGCTACTTTACGTAAACATACAGAATCTAAGCGTGGCGGAAGAGGTGCTAGAAAAGGATAATTTGCTGTCTAATGAATGAATATAAAATAAATTATTAAACCTGTTTACAATAAATTAGATCAGTTATAAATATAGAAAATTACTAGAACCACTTAAATGAGGTCTAGTAATTTTTTGTGTTCGATTTGGTTTAATGTTGATGAAAAACGGTTATGATAAGAGTGTGGATAGATTGTCAAAGAAAGTTAACAAACTATTTAATATTTTTAATATTTGTATATACAAATATTAAAAA
>JGI24707J26582_10003723_pt1 | contig 10843 bp, 12 predicted proteins | sample BioPla1DNA1_FD_26582 | JGI IMG/M metagenome (IMG submission 26582) | reverse complement strand
AAATGGATCTTTTATATATTTTATCCATTACATATGTTGGTCATTGGATGGTTAAAGTATAGAATATAATTTATCGCATAATTAATTTATTCTTTAGACATAATAAAGATATGAAATTTAATATATTTAATAGATAGAAACATTTAAGCTTCTTGGAAATATCGTTCTTCTAAATCCTCTAAATGGTGGAAAATGTGAACTAAATCCTTGCCAAAAGGTAGTAGAGTATAATATGTATTTCTACCATTGGTAGTTTTATCTATTACCTCTCTTTCCACTAGTATTGAAAGTTTTCTATTTAATTCAGTATGACTTATATATTCAATGTTTTCTAATAGTTCACTATAACGATTATTTCCAATTTCTATGGCTAATAATATTTCAGGTATCCATCTTAATTTGATTAAATCCTGAACTATTTGAAATCCATTGGATATTTTATTACTCATAAATATCCCCCTTTACTAACATATTTGTTCCTTTTTGTTCTTACAATTATATCATATAATGTAATTAAATCAATATTGTATTGATTACAAAATTTGTATAGGAGGTTTATTATGAAACATTTAGATTTACTTCAAAAGTATATTGCAAATTTAGCCATATGGAATGTGAAACTTCATAATTTACATTGGAATGTAGTTGGTAAACACTTTATACAAATCCATGAATTTACTGAAGAAATTTACGATAATGTATTTGAACAATTTGACGAAGTAGCTGAACTATTAAAGATGAAAAACCAAATGCCTTTATCAACTATAGCAGAGTATCTAGAAGTTGCTACTCTTAAAGAAGTGCCTACAAAGGAATATGATACAAAAGAAACTTTAGAAATAGTTAAAAAAGACTTAGAATTAATGAAAGATTTAGCCACAGAAATTAGAAATACTGCAGATGAAGAAGAAGATTTTGAAACAGTAGCTATGTTTGAAGACTATGTAGCAGATTATAGTAAAAATATATGGTTTGTTAAGGCTATGTTGAAGTAAGAATCATTTGAAAAATTAAATAATAAGTATTAAATAAACTGCACCTAATAATTATTAGGTGCAGTTTGTTTAATAATGTCTAAATATTACACTTTATATTTAGATTTAAAATTTTCTCCTAATGTATTTGCAGTAAGTATAGCAGCATAAACATCTTGTGGTGTAACTTCAAATGGCATATTGTAAATAGTCTCTCCTTCTGCACAACTTAATTCTGCTACTTCCATTAGTTTTTCTTCTGATATTTCTTTTATGTTTAATTCTTTTAATGTTGTAGGTAGTCCTACTTCATTACAGAATTGTAAAACTTCTTCTATTTCTTCTAATGGTGCATTTTCTAATACTAATTGCACTATTACACCAAAGGCTACTTTTTCTCCGTGGTACATATTATGGGTTTCTTCTACAACAGTAAAGCCATTGTGAACAGCATGGGCTGCTGCAAACCCTCCACTTTCAAAGCCTAGACCACTTAACAATGTATTGGCCTCTATTATTTTTTCTACTGATTTAGTTACAACTTTATTTTCTACAGCTAATTTTGCTTTTAGTCCTTCTTCTAAAAGAATATCATAGCATAATTTTGTTAGTGCTATGGCTGTTTCAGTAGCATATCCTCCTGCTAAAGTTTGAGTATTAGCTTTCACAGCTGCTCTAGATTCAAACATAGTAGCTAATGCATCTCCCATGCCTGCTACTAATAGTCTAGCAGGTGCCTTAGCGATTACATCTACATCTATTAAGACTATATCTGGATTTTTAGGTACTAATACATATTCGTCAAATTCTCCATCTTCTGTATATAATACAGAAACTGCACTAGTAGGTGCATCTGTACTGGCAATAGTAGGAACTATTACTACTGGAGCTTTTTCATAATACGCAACTACTTTTGCAGTATCGTGAATTTTACCTCCACCTACACCTATAACTACATTTGAACCCTTTTCTCTAAATTCAGCACTAAGCCTATCTATCTCTACTTTTGAACATTCTCCGTTAAACTTAGCGAAATAAACATTATCTGATTCATCAAAACTTTCCATAATGCTTTCTCCAAATCTTTTATAACCAGATTCACTAATAATAATGAAGAATGAATCTCCCAAATCCCCTACTCTTTCTTTAATTCTTTTCATTTCACCTTTCCCTTGAATATACTTACTAGGTGATATTAATATTTTTGTCATAAAATCAACCCTCCTTTTTGTCCATATATATTACCCAGGTTGATAATAAACAAACAACTTTTTTTAAAAATTTAAAACATTAAATTTCAAAAGTAGCCTTAAAAATGGCTGTCTCTTATAATAAAATGTAATTCATTACTAAATACAATATATATATTCCTACTAAAAATAATCCTTCTAATTTACTTATAATACCATCTTTGTTCCTAGCAAAAATATTAAAGGATACTAACACAATTAGCATTACTGGTATTTCTAATATATAAAAATTAGCTGGTACTACTAAACCTTCCTTTGTAACTGCTGCCCCACTACCTATTACAAATAGTATATTCAGTATATCTGCCCCTATAATATTTCCCACTGCCAATTCACCATGGCCTTGTCGTACAGCTGTTATGGCTGTAACAAGTTCTGGTAAAGATGTACCAAAAGCTACTAAGGTAGCTGCAATTACACTTTGTGGGACTCCAACACGAATTGCAGTAATCTCCACTGTAGGAATCAAAACTTTTGAAGATAAAATCACAAGAACTATACCTATGGCTAATTTAAAAATTGTTAGAATTGCTGACTGTTCTTCTTCACTAGTATTATTGGAATTCTCATGGTTAGAATTCCTTGCATATTGTATACTGCCTATTATATATATAATAAGGAGTATTACCAGACCTATACCCATTTTTTGAGTAATTATCCCAGTTTCACTTTTTGAGAAAAAAGGCAATGCCATAATAGTAAAAATTGCTGCTGATAGTATTTGAATATTACCTTGTCTTTTAACAGATTTTTTATCTGCAGGCAATCTCCCTATTATTGCTGCAAGTCCAATAATTAATGCTGTATTTGCAATAATGGAGCCAATGGCATTCCCTAAGGCTAAATCTGGATTGCCTTTTATTGCAGCTAGTACTGAAACTGTAGCCTCAGGTAGTGTGGTACCTAAACTTACAATAGTAGCTCCAACAACTAGTTTGGGAACACCCCAACGAATAGATAAATTAACTGCCTCATCTACTAAAATATCTGCCCCCTTACCTAATACATATAAAGAAATAGCAATGATTACCAATAAAATCCATGTGGAAAAATTAGTAAGAGTAGCATAGAGTATTTCTTCCATATTATCTCTCCTTTTATAAATTAGTTTTCCCAATACAATAAAAAAGACCCTAAGATTTATTCTATGGGAAATAAACCTTAGAGTCTCACTAAGCAAATTTGCCACCAAAGCCGGGATATTATCCGTGATGACGACTTTGGTTCCAAAGTGGAAAGTTACTCCCTCTAATATATGGAATTATATAGTTTTTATAAAGGCTTGTCAAGGGTAGACAGTTGTCAATTGACAATTGTTTGGGTCTAGCTTTGGGGTCTAGGATCCTTCACTTTGTGCAGAATAACATTATCCTCAACACAGGAAGACGGTTCTTCTGTGTCCTTAAGTTGAACACAGAAGAACTGTCCCCTTGTGTCTAATAAGTATGCAATACCTTTTGTTTGAGGCTAAATAGCTCCCAAGATTTTAATGATAATTTCATCTATTTATGATAATATATTAGATGGCAAGGACAAATGAAAAATATTTATAATATAATTGGTAAAAATAAATAATAAGTTTATATAAAGAAAGGAAAGTTTTTATGAAAAAAAGAGTAATACTTGGTATGAGTGGTGGAGTTGATTCTTCAGTTTCTGCACTTCTACTTAAGGAAGCTGGTTATGAAGTCATTGGACTTTTTATGAAAAATTGGGATGAAAAAGACGAATATGGAGTATGTACAGCTACAGAAGATTCTGAAGATGCTAGAAAAGTTGCAAACCAGCTAGGAATTCCCTATTATAGTATAAATTTTGAAGAAGAATATTGGGATAGGGTCTTTACCTATTTTCTAGATGAATATAAAAAAGGTAGAACACCTAATCCAGATGTAATGTGTAATCAAGAAATAAAATTTAATGCCTTTTTAGACTATGCCTTGAAANTAGATGCAGATTATATTGCTATGGGCCATTATGCTCAGGTAGAAGAAAGAGATGGATATTATTATCTACTTAGAGGTGAGGATAATAATAAGGATCAAAGCTATTTCTTATCTAGAATAGGCCAAAAAGCCCTATCTAGAACATTGTTCCCCATAGGCCATTTAGAAAAAAAGGAAGTCCGTAGACTAGCTGAGGAAAATAATTTGGCTACTGCCAAGAAAAAGGACTCTACAGGTATTTGTTTTATAGGAGAAAGGGATTTTGATGAATTTTTAGATAGATATCTTCTAGCAAAAGAAGGAGATATTATTGATGTAGATGGAAATAAAATAGGCAGACATAGTGGGCTTATTCACTATACTCTAGGCCAAAGACGAGGTATAGGCATAGGAGGAATTGGCACTGGAGAACCTTGGTTTGTAGCAGGGAAAAATTTAAAGAAAAATATACTTTATGTAGCCCAGGGAGAAAAGCACCCTGCTCTTTATTCCACATCTTTAATAGGGGAATCTCCATCTTGGATATTAGAAAAAGCACCTAATATGCCTTTAAAATGTACTGCTAAATTTAGATATAGACAAAAAGATATTCCAGTAACTGTGGATATATTAGATAGTGGAGAACTTCATATAAAATACGACTACCCAGTTAAAGCTGTAACTCCTGGACAGGTAGCTGTATTATATCAAGATGAAGTATGTCTTGGTGGTAGTATAATTAAGTCTATAGAACCTTTAGATAAAAAGTATGAATATTTAAATGGGAATTAGTGCAAGAGGGACAGTCCCCCTTGCACTATCAAAAATTTCTTAAACTGCTTTTCTGCTTCTTTTAAAAGATAATCATCAGTTTTTCCCGATAATAATTTAGATATACTTTCCCTTGCTTCTTTCCAATTTGTATCAAAATACAATAATGCTTTCATATCTTCAGAATACTCCTGTTTTGACTCGTCTATATAGATAATATCTTCAGTAGCTTTTATATAATCCTCTAATCCCATTTTATTAAAATAAAATCCATTTGTAATATCTTCTGGATACTCCCTTTTAAATCTTTCATTAAAACTAATATTAGTACCTTTAATTGTTTCATCTTCTACTAATAAATCATCTCCAAAGTATCTCCATAATTGTCCAATTAAAGTTGTTTCTCCCCCATTTTTTTCTTCTGCTGCCATTGCTTCTGCCATTTTTTTGTCTGTATATAATAATTTAAGAAAATCCAAAGATTCTTCATAATATTTGGTATTCAAATATTCCATTTTCAATTTCCATAGGATTTTTAACAGAATAGGGAATACTGAAAGGTACATATATACCAGTTTCTCCATTATATTCTCCATAATATTGTTTCTTTTTATCATTCCATTGAAGTTCTAATTGGGATTCTTTTATAGATATAATTTCACTATTATCCTTATCATCAAAGGGACCTATTAATAAACCTTCCTTTCTAAGTATCGATATGTTTTCTGCCATTTTTTCATACTCTTCTGTATTAAAAAAATAATCTACTTTTCCATTTACAGGATTTACCACTATTAAATTTGAATATATAAAATTTAATTTAGAAAAATCTTTGTATGAGTGATATAAAAATGCAGGTGTTTCCTTTATAAATTTTTCATTATGCCATATGTTTTTATCTATGTTTTCTATTTCATCATCATTTAAATTCTCAATTGGATAAAAGAAACCTATACTTTTATTTACTCTTCTATTGCCTAGACCATAAAGTTTGCCATCTATTAAAAAGTCTTCAGTATCTGATATAATATCCATTGGTAATTCACTTATGTATCCCCCTTCAATTAGCTGCCAAATAGATAATTCATCTCCACCAGTTTCCCTCATAAAGCCAAAATTTACAATATCCATATCTTTTGTACCATAAATTTCTTTAATAGATGCTGCATAGTTTTTACCAATTAAAGGACTGTTATTATTATTAGTTTCTAATAAGATCAATTTAACTCTATAATCCTTGTTTAATTTTTCTAAATAATTATTTACCAAGAAAAGATTTGGACGATTTNCCTTGCCCATATCCTGACATACCCAAGTTAAAACCTTTCCATCCCAGTTTGAAGGAANGTCTATATCTTTATCTTCTATTGTTAGTGTTTCTATATTTTTTAAATCCTCATTGACCATTGCTTGTATATCTTCAAAATCCCTCTGGCAGCCTGTNAATAAAATTAATATTAAAAATAACAAAATAAGAATTTTAAACTTTTTCATACTATATCACCTATAAAATTCTCTTCATTGACTTCTGGAAATAGCATTCTATATCTATTTTCAGCTCCTATTTTATTTCTAGTAATTGAGGAAAAAGAAATATCTAATCCTATTATTTGGCTAATTATTTTTTCTATATTTTCTTCAGTGGTCTTATAATATAAAGTGTTTTCTTTTATAATTAATTCTTTATTTAATCTCAATAACTGCTTTATCTTTTCATCATCTATAGGGGTTTTAAGCTGGATTTCATATTCATCAACTTTATATATGGATATATCTTCTTCTATGACTTTCCCATCTTTTAAAAACAGAATATCTGAAGTAATATAGTCGATTTCACTTAAAGTATGAGAAGATAATAAAATGGTTTTCCCTTCATCATTTAATTCTTGTAATAAATGTCGAACTTTAATAATACTCGTAGGGTCCAATCCAGTAAGAGGTTCGTCCATTATTAATAAATCTGGATCATTCATAATGGACATGGCTAAAAGTAAATGTTGTTTCATTCCCAAAGAATAAGTTTTTATAGTTTTATCTAGATATGATGTAATGCCTATTCTATTTGAAACCTCATCTATTCTAGACTTAGGCAGTTTTTGCATACTTCTAATAAATTCTAAATGGTCTCTGCCAGTTAAATAGCCATATAATACTGTATTATCCTTTAAAAAAGATGTCCTATAAAAAATATCTGGATTTGTATTTGGAATTCCGAAAATTTTAACTTGTCCTTCATCGGCTTTTAATAGATTGGTTATTATATTAAATAATGTACTTTTTCCAGAACCATTTGGTCCTACTAATGCTAAAATTTTTGGTTCTTCAATTTTAAAGGATATGCCTTTTAAAACACTGTGTTCTCCAAAAGTTTTTTTTATATTTTTTACTTCTATAATATTNATGGTAATCCTCTCCCCTCATTAATATATTTCCACTTTCTCAATTGCATCTTTTGATAATAAATAAAATCCAATAATCCATATAGATAATACTAATATAGACACTAAAATGTTTACATTATTATTATTTAGTATTAATTTTATGGAACCATCTGCAACTGCAGATACATTTAAATATCCAAATGGTAAGTATGTTTTAATTATAGATGGGATAAAATCTCTTGTAACTATACCATAGCCTAAGGCACAAATTCCCAAGTTTAAACTAAATAATTTAAGTCTATTATTTATAAATAGGGATGTAAATACGGATAATGAAGCCAAAAATCCTATGGCAAAAATCATTACTATAATTGTTCTTATAATGTAATTTCCAAGATCCATAAATCTATAATATTCTTTAAAATCTTCTCCTAAAACCATAGGGTCTGGTACTACCTTTGTGTATTCTAAAATTGGAAATCTCCACTGCCCCAGCCCATCAGTTATGCCTCCCATAATTAACACTAGAATATACATTATAGAAATAAATATAAATCCCAATAATGTGCTTGCCATTATCTTATGATAATAATAATCTATCCTTTGACAAGGTTGAACATATAGTAAACTTAGATGATTACCTAACTCCTTTTCTAAAGTATATCCACTTAAAAAGAATAGCAATATTAAACCAAGTAGTATAAAATCTAAATTATAATCTTTAAATAATCTATATAGTGTAAAGAGACCTGAATGATTTTTTATAGTTTCATGGTCTATATACCACTTTTCACTAAATCTATCTACAAATTTATCATAAGATGTAATTTCCATATTTACACCTATAAATGGTGGAATATCCCTTTTTATAAATTCTTTTAATCTTTCCTTTGTTACTATATAGGAAAAGTTTGAAGGTGCACCTTCCTCAAATTCGGTAAAGGTTCCAAATCCCCCACTCATACCTTCGCCTTTTAAAAATGCACAATCCACATCCCAATCTAATAGAGAATAATATAATTTAGAATTTCCCTTTATATAAGAATTATATATATCCTCCAGTCTTTTGACTTCTTCCTTTGTTACAGGCAGGCTATCTTTGTACATATATAATCTATCTAATAAATCCTTTCTTTCATCTTCAGTAATAGATTTGCTTTCTAATAATTTTTCCAAAGTAGCTATTTGATCTTTCTCAAATTCTAATACGGATTGCATTCCATGCAGAGGCCCTCCAGACCCAAAAAAATTATTTATAGAATTTGTATCTTTTATTACTATCTGAATAAAAAATAGGCCTATTAAGATAAATGTAAGAAATAGGGAGAATTTTAGAGAATTTCCCTCTAAAATTTTTCTTATTTCTAGAGATAGATTATTGTTTAATTTAGACAATAAATAATTAGTAGATTTTTCTTCCATTTTATTAGTTTTAATATAATCTCTCGTGATTAAAGTCAATAATGTAGCCCCTATTCCATAAAGTATAATATAGCAATATGGAGAAAAGCCTATTCCATCAATTTGTTCCAGCATCATCTGAGTACCTGCTACTGGCAATATTTTTACTTCTCCTAATAAAATTTTCCTATAATCAAATAAGAAAAACGGATTTCTAACTACTTGCATGACCCCCACATTAGATGTAATAATATTTCCTATAACTAATAGAAAAATTAATATAATCTTTACTTGATTACTATTTTTTGTAATACTACCTAGAAGTAAAACTATGGAAATAAAGAAAAAATTAAGAGCTAAAAAGGCCAATGAAGAAATTAATAAATAATCTATAACTGTTATATAATATTTACTTCCATATATTCTTAAAGGTGCTCTTAAGCTCCCAATTCTGTAACCCATTAGTTTGGACAATATTATGGTGAAAAACCAAGTAGAAATTATATATATTAACACTAGAGATAGTGCTGCTAATTGTTTGGAAAAAATAATAGTATTTCTCATTTTTGGCTGAGTGTATTGAGTAATAATGGTTCCCTCTTCGTATTCCTTTGGTAAAGATTCTAAAACTAAAAATAAAATTACTACCAAAGGCACTATACCAAATAATAAATTAGTACCATATTCTAAAAAAATCCTTGCAGATTTACTAGTTCTAGGTTCTTCGTAAACTATATCGTTATATATATGGTATTTAGAAGATAATAGAGACCATTCTAAATCAATTTTCTCCTCCTTAGTCAGAGGAATATCATATCTATCCAAAACATTTTTTAGATATAATAAATAATCATAATAAGAATTAATATATTCTCCAGAATTATCCTTTCCCAATTCCCTCCATTCAGTATATAATATCCTTATTTCCTCCCATTTTTGCTTTAGAGTTTCTGTTTCAGAAACTAAGACTTCTAATTGATCCTCATGGTTTTCATTTATCTTTCTTTGGTTTATTTCCCTATCTATTATTTTATAGGGAAATGCTGCAGGATCATTTACTATATATTGAAATGCCCTAAAATGTTTATCTGATGTAATGTATTTTATATTGAACAAACTTATGGCAAAAGAAAAAAAAATAATAAAGAGAATAGCTTTTTTTCTATATAGTTTTTTTATTTCAAATTTATACCTAGCCATATTATGCCTCCTAAATACAAATCTCATAATTGATTTTAGCAACAACAAGGCCCTATCTCAACTTTTATAAAGCAAAACTAGCTTTTTACCTTATGATAAAATTTGGTGATATAGAATCATCTGGGTAAATATCTCCACTATAGGTAGCTACCCAACTATTATTAGTAGCATTATAGTACATTGACTTAAGAAGAATCCACCCATTATATACTTTACCTTGATGGTATCTCCAAACAAATATCTCTCTTGGTACTTCTCTATCATTTATGTCAAAATACGTTCTAGTTTCTGTTACACGTAATTTTGCATCATAATTAGGTTCATCAAAAATAACATTTTCACTAATTTCCTGTGCAAAATTAGTCATTGGTAACATAAGGATGCTTAGTACCAAAGCTATGGCAAACAAATTAAGGTATCTCTTTTTCATCATATTTTCTAAACCTTTCCTTCCTTTTCATCTCCATTTTCAGCCTTATTGTTGCTAAATATAAATAAACACTCATTTCCCCTTTCCAATATCTCCATTTAATTCTTTATCATAATATAATTTCCCCTCATAAGTAGCCTTCCAACTATTATTGGAACTTTCATAAGATTTACTCCTTAATTCCAGTGTTCCACTATATATAATCCCTTCTTGTTCCTCTGAAGTTTCTATGGTTTCTGGTACTTCGTCATCATTTATATCTTGATAATACTCCATTTTTGTAACTTCTATGGATTTTTTTAAATCCAAATGTTTTGTGTCCTTTTTATCGCTACTTTTCATTTTTTGTGCCAATTGGATTCCAGCTACTAATACTATTAGCGCCAATATTAGTACTAGCCCTTTATCTTTCTTCATATTTTCAATCCCCCTTTTTAGTTTCCTTATGCTTTTCTGGATAAATATATCCTGAGTATTTCACTGTCCAACTATTGTTATGTGAATTATAATG
>JGI24707J26582_10003718_pt1 | contig 10849 bp, 7 predicted proteins | sample BioPla1DNA1_FD_26582 | JGI IMG/M metagenome (IMG submission 26582) | reverse complement strand
GTAGCTCAACAGGTGAGAGCACTGGACTGTGGCTCCAGGGGTTGGGGGTTCGAGGCCCCTCGCTCACCCCATTTTTTTTGGAAACCAGTAACAGCAAGGCTTTTTCAGCTTTCCCCCTTTTGTGCTTTTTCAAACAATCTCCCCCAAAAATGTAGGAGTCCAGTGTCCATGAAAAGGGGGATTCAAATGGGAAAAGTCTTGAGGTTTAGTAAACTAAAAAGCTGGGAAGATTACTTTGAGGAGTTTCTGCTCCAAAAGGAGTTAGAGGGCCTGAGGCCTCGAACGCTCAATGATTACAGGTATTACATCCCACGTTTCTTTGAAGGCGTGTCTTTAGAAAATCCCGAAACAATCACCGAAAGGGTCAAGGAGTATTTTACACAAAAGCTGTCGCCAGCCTCGTTTAATTTGCGGAGGAGCTACATCAAAAGTTTCTTCTCCTACCTGGTCGCACAAGGTGCCGTTACGTATAACCCAATAGACTTCCCCAAAAGAAAGGTCGAAGGCAGAGCAAGGGCTATTCCAGAAGACGTCTTAGAAATGCTTTTAGAGCTTCCCGACAAAAGCACCTTTACGGGGCTCAGAAATTACACGCTCATGCTTTTTTCGCTAGACACAGGCATCAGGCCAGGCGAGGCACTGCAGCTGCTGCCTGAGGACTTTAACTTAAGGAGCAGGGAAGTGGTCATACCCAAAGAGGTGGCCAAAACGAAGACGAGCAGGACTCTTCCGCTTTCGCCCGTGATTTGTGTTGCCGTGCAAAAGCTGCTTTTGACACGCCATCCCGCATGGAAGGATGACGCCCCCGTTTTTTGCTCGCAAGACGGGGAACGTTTACAAACTCGCTCGTGGAGCAGAATAATGGCAAAGTATTCAAAAAAACTCGGTGTTAGGATTACGCCTTACGACCTAAGGCACAGCTTCGCAATTATATATTTGCGAAACGGCGGTAACGTCTTTGCTTTGCAAAGGACAATGGGGCATACGGATTTGAATATGACAAAGCATTATTTGGCACTTGACGGCGACGACTTAAAAAACGAGCTTGAAAAAAGCAGTCCAATAAATTCTTTAATTAAGCCAAAAAAGAGGGTTAGGAAAAGGAAGTAGAGAAGCCAATATGTTGCCAATGGAAACTTTTATGTACAGCTCCCAGACGCCGACGAACCCGCAAATTTCCAAGAATACATGGAAAATCACGAAGCATAATAAAAAGGGCCTCTTAGGAGCCTCCAGGAGGCCCTTAACTTTCCAAAAAGGATGTCTTATACCTTTCCTTTAAACTCGTAATTGCTCATGTCCGACAAGGCCCCCTTCACGGCGTCGGTCAAGATGTCACAAATTTCCGCAGGGTTTGTTATGCCGACGAGTTTTGGAGACGTCTCGTCCGCAATGGCCAAGGTCCTTTTCCTAAAAAAGGCCATCATGTCGTTCATCACCGCTTCCACGGCCTTTGCGTCGTGAAGCTTGCCGTCCAGTTGCTCAAGTTTCAGTTCGCCAATTTGACGTCGTGCCCGTTCATGCAAAGATTTTTCTGCCCAATATGACGTCTTGTCGCCCCCCTTTTTACTTTCCAAGAATTGCAGGTATTTTTGTATGTTTTCAGCTAATGGAAATTGCGAAGGGCCTTTTTTAATTAATACGCCTTGTTTGGCCAACATATAAACATATTGCGTAGTACAGGCCAACAAGTTGGCAAGTTCTTGGGCGTTGACCATGCGAGTTTCTAGCTCTTGAATGTCTTTTATAAATTCTGGCTTTTCTTTCACTTCACTTTACACCTCCCAAGAAAGTGAGTTTTTGTTTGTCGTGTCTAACTTTATTTCGGGGGTCGCCAGCTTCGCAATCAGTTTAATGCTCAGAAGGACCCGCAAGCTACATGAATACTCCGTGAGGACTCTTGGCTTTGATTGTTCACCCACAGCTTGCACTTAAGGCATTTAGCCAAGCTGTGCCTTAACGGTTGTATTGGCCCCAAATCCGACCCGCACTTAGGGCAGATTATTCTTTCGCCATCTTTGCTCATCTATGCTCCCCCTTCGACTGTAAGGCCATTCAGAGGCCCTACAAGGCATCAAGCTTGTTTTGCAGGTACCCAACTTACCCGATGTTTGCAAATTGAATAAAGAGCCTCTCAGAGCGTCAAAAAGGGACCGCAAATTTCAAAAATGCGGTCTCTCCAGCGAAAAGCGGTGCGAACGCCGATGCACAGCTCATCAGCGACAACATCCCATCTTTTGTTTTCAAAGTATTTCAATTTTACGAATTCCTTATAGTCCTCGTTCAACAAAGACAATAACGTCTCCACCAAGTCAACCTGTTCCTGCAAATCCTTAAACTCCCCCTCTACCTTTTTAATCAAGCTAACCCTGTTAACCATGAAACTGTCAGGCTGAGTATGGGTCTTCTTGCGTGAAACGTCGATTGTCCAACCAGATTGTACAGAGCTTGTTAATGACTCAATTTTTTGCTGTTTAAACTGCAAGGCCTTTTTATTTCGGGGGTAGTTGTAAAACAAGCCCTCCAACTTCTTGCGTTGCAGATTTCGCATGCTTGGCCTCCTTTGAGTTTCTGTTGACATAAACCCCTCTGAAAGGTTTGCATAAACGCAAATATTAGGTTATGCCTAATCTATAAGCGAGGTGTTGCTTGACTTTGTCGTCATTAAACAAACAAATACTTTTGTCGTTGCTGTCAAAGTCAATCTCAAAGAATTGGTCGATTAACTGGTCCAGTTCGTCAAGCTCGACGTCGCAGTCAAAATGATTGTATTCATCGGGTGGAATGTATGCAAGCTTGTTTATTTCTTCAAGCCACCTTTCTTTGGACAACGCTGCCGTTGTGGTTGGTATAAACCTTTGTGCTCTAAATGCAAGGTCTTTGCTTATTAGTCCTTGCTCTAAAAGCGTATTTATGCATTTGTCGTTGTGTTGTTGAATGTTAAAAAGATTTGAAGCGGGCGGGCGGTCATCGCAAGATGACCCTTTATATATTCCAATTCCATTTCCATTACCACTTCCAATACCACTTCCACTACCACTCGGAACGTACTCGGTACTTACTGAGTATGTACTGAGTATGTACTCAGATTCCAGTCCTGGACTGACTTCTTCTAATTTTAGGCCGTTTTCCTGCAGTCCTTGCCAAAGTTGAGGGATGTTTCTTGCGTCATTGGCCCAAAGCGTCAACAATTTCTTTGAAGGCTGAAGCTGTTTCAGGTTGTTTATAATGCCCTTGATGGTGTCGGCGGGCACTTTACCTTGCAGCTTGTTTTGAACGCTCATATAACCTTTAATAAAAATAACCTCGTCTTCGTAAGCAACAAAACCTTTTTCTTCCAGCAGCTTTATTTTTTCTTCAACGACGACAATTGGAATGTTTAAGTCACTTGCAATATAGCCTAAGGGCAGTTCAAACAGGCCTTCAATTTTTCTGTGGCTACAGGTCCAAAGGTAGGCCAACATACAAAGTGTCTCTAAGTCAAGTTCTTTGGACGCCTCTCGCCACAGCTTGCAGGGGAAAACTCCAATTCTTGGTGTATTGTTCAAAGTTACACCTCCTTTTTAAAGGGAAGGGGCGGGCCAAGTTGGCCAAGCCCCTAGGCAAAAAGATTTAATTGCTTTTCCTTTGGCCTCGACGTTTCAAGCTTTGTTGTCGTCCAGTAACGTAAGGGGAGATGTCTTTGTGGGCCAAATCCTCTTGAAAATTTAACGGCCAGGTTTAGAAAGTCGCTCATCTTGCAGGCATAAAGTATGTTGTTGCAAATAATATTTATTTCTTCTACGCCACGGTCTTGCAGAAATTCAATTACTTCTTCCGAGAAAGCCCATGCAGGGGGTTTTTTAAGCATATGGTTGGGCAACGCCCTTCTAACGGCAACCACCTTGTCGCCTTCATTCAAGATTTCAATGCCGACCGTTTTGTTTTGTGATTTTATTTTGACCTTGTGCTTCATTTCAAAGTTGCCTCCTCGGCAAGCTTGGCTAATCCTCTGCCGTCTAAGATGTCATCAACTTCTACGCCCAAAGCATCGGCAAGCTGCTTCCTTCGCCCTGGCGGGACACAAACCCTTCCCCGCTTCCATTCGCATATTGCGACATCCGAAACTCCTAAAAACCTGGCCAGCGACTTGTTTGTAATGCCCTTAAAGCTCATTACTTTTGCTATTTCTGTTTGCATCATGTTCACCTCCTATTTTTTGGCTGTTGACAGCCTTCAAAATAAGAGTAGAATTAAAAGTAAGTATAATCTATTCGCACAATTCCAAATTAGTTCCAAAAAGAAGGTGATTTTGACGACAAACCCTGCGGACTTTGACCAAGCAGAGCTTACGGACGACGAGGGACGACTCGCAAGCCCCGTGGGGGCAAGAGGAGGCATTTGGGTACCTCCCGATGCCAAGCTCGAGTTTGTGGAGGGAAAACCTTATATTTTTTACCCAGTGCCCAAAAATTGGCCCTCAACGGTTTCAATCCAGCAACTCAACTTTGAGGAGTTAAAGAAACTTGGCTGGGCATATAAGGAAAGCACCGACAAGCTTTTAGATGACTTTGTAGCGTTGGCCAATGCCACACCCAACAAGGTTTTAAAGTTCGTCAAAAAATGGGGGCCTTTGTGGGCCTGTGTCTCGCACAGCACCCATAAAGCCGAATTAGCGGGCGTTATGGGCGTTGAAATAGTTTCTTTAATCCAGCCCGTTGGCCCTTTACACGGCGACGCTACTTTGGGTTTTTCCTGGTGCAGCTGGGTGCCTGCCGAAGATGTTTCAACTTTTGTGATGGAGGCCAAGCGTGCCAAGGCTGCCCTGTCAATTTATACCTGCCTTAAGCTCAAAAAAGAGGAAGACCCAACCGACTGGGCCACTTTGGGCTTTGTGGGCAAGCTTAAATTTGCTGGCACCGCATCGGCTGAAGAAAAAAAGTTTATTAAAAAAATGTTTCTTTGCAGCTTTGTTGAAAGCAGGTTAAGCGAAGTAGGTTTTTCAATTGACCCGCAAGATTTGAAACTTCAGATTGTCTCTGATTTGGGATTTTTACGTACAGCCTGGCTGCAGCTGGCACAGGCGATGACGGGCATGCGGGGGATTTACGTTTGCGACGGATGCGGGAAGGTTTATGTTCGAGCTTTAAAGAAACCCGCAAAGGGCAGGTTAAACTTTTGCCCCGATTGTGGCGAGGGCAAAAGGGGTTCAAAGAGGGCTTATTACCGACGCAAAAAGAATGCGTTTTGAACCTTAACGGTGTTGGAGTTTAAAAAACAGCTGGAAGCGGGGGAGAAAAAAGACACTTGCAGACTCGTTTATAAGTGCGAGTCCAGTGTCCATAAACACACTTAGGAAAGGGAAAAGCCAGTTATAGCAANGGTGAGCGTAGCTCAACAGGTGAGAGCACTGGACTGTGGCTCCAGGGGTTGGGGGTTCGAGGCCCCTCGCTCACCCCATTTTTTTTGGAAACCAGTAACAGCAAGGCTTTTTCAGCTTTCCCCCTTTTGTGCTTTTTCAAACAATCTCCCCCAAAAATGTAGGAGTCCAGTGTCCATGAAAAGGGGGATTCAAATGGGAAAAGTCTTGAGGTTTAGTAAACTAAAAAGCTGGGAAGATTACTTTGAGGAGTTTCTGCTCCAAAAGGAGTTAGAGGGCCTGAGGCCTCGAACGCTCAATGATTACAGGTATTACATCCCACGTTTCTTTGAAGGCGTGTCTTTAGAAAATCCCGAAACAATCACCGAAAGGGTCAAGGAGTATTTTACACAAAAGCTGTCGCCAGCCTCGTTTAATTTGCGGAGGAGCTACATCAAAAGTTTCTTCTCCTACCTGGTCGCACAAGGTGCCGTTACGTATAACCCAATAGACTTCCCCAAAAGAAAGGTCGAAGGCAGAGCAAGGGCTATTCCAGAAGACGTCTTAGAAATGCTTTTAGAGCTTCCCGACAAAAGCACCTTTACGGGGCTCAGAAATTACACGCTCATGCTTTTTTCGCTAGACACAGGCATCAGGCCAGGCGAGGCACTGCAGCTGCTGCCTGAGGACTTTAACTTAAGGAGCAGGGAAGTGGTCATACCCAAAGAGGTGGCCAAAACGAAGACGAGCAGGACTCTTCCGCTTTCGCCCGTGATTTGTGTTGCCGTGCAAAAGCTGCTTTTGACACGCCATCCCGCATGGAAGGATGACGCCCCCGTTTTTTGCTCGCAAGACGGGGAACGTTTACAAACTCGCTCGTGGAGCAGAATAATGGCAAAGTATTCAAAAAAACTCGGTGTTAGGATTACGCCTTACGACCTAAGGCACAGCTTCGCAATTATATATTTGCGAAACGGCGGTAACGTCTTTGCTTTGCAAAGGACAATGGGGCATACGGATTTGAATATGACAAAGCATTATTTGGCACTTGACGGCGACGACTTAAAAAACGAGCTTGAAAAAAGCAGTCCAATAAATTCTTTAATTAAGCCAAAAAAGAGGGTTAGGAAAAGGAAGTAGAGAAGCCAATATGTTGCCAATGGAAACTTTTATGTACAGCTCCCAGACGCCGACGAACCCGCAAATTTCCAAGAATACATGGAAAATCACGAAGCATAATAAAAAGGGCCTCTTAGGAGCCTCCAGGAGGCCCTTAACTTTCCAAAAAGGATGTCTTATACCTTTCCTTTAAACTCGTAATTGCTCATGTCCGACAAGGCCCCCTTCACGGCGTCGGTCAAGATGTCACAAATTTCCGCAGGGTTTGTTATGCCGACGAGTTTTGGAGACGTCTCGTCCGCAATGGCCAAGGTCCTTTTCCTAAAAAAGGCCATCATGTCGTTCATCACCGCTTCCACGGCCTTTGCGTCGTGAAGCTTGCCGTCCAGTTGCTCAAGTTTCAGTTCGCCAATTTGACGTCGTGCCCGTTCATGCAAAGATTTTTCTGCCCAATATGACGTCTTGTCGCCCCCCTTTTTACTTTCCAAGAATTGCAGGTATTTTTGTATGTTTTCAGCTAATGGAAATTGCGAAGGGCCTTTTTTAATTAATACGCCTTGTTTGGCCAACATATAAACATATTGCGTAGTACAGGCCAACAAGTTGGCAAGTTCTTGGGCGTTGACCATGCGAGTTTCTAGCTCTTGAATGTCTTTTATAAATTCTGGCTTTTCTTTCACTTCACTTTACACCTCCCAAGAAAGTGAGTTTTTGTTTGTCGTGTCTAACTTTATTTCGGGGGTCGCCAGCTTCGCAATCAGTTTAATGCTCAGAAGGACCCGCAAGCTACATGAATACTCCGTGAGGACTCTTGGCTTTGATTGTTCACCCACAGCTTGCACTTAAGGCATTTAGCCAAGCTGTGCCTTAACGGTTGTATTGGCCCCAAATCCGACCCGCACTTAGGGCAGATTATTCTTTCGCCATCTTTGCTCATCTATGCTCCCCCTTCGACTGTAAGGCCATTCAGAGGCCCTACAAGGCATCAAGCTTGTTTTGCAGGTACCCAACTTACCCGATGTTTGCAAATTGAATAAAGAGCCTCTCAGAGCGTCAAAAAGGGACCGCAAATTTCAAAAATGCGGTCTCTCCAGCGAAAAGCGGTGCGAACGCCGATGCACAGCTCATCAGCGACAACATCCCATCTTTTGTTTTCAAAGTATTTCAATTTTACGAATTCCTTATAGTCCTCGTTCAACAAAGACAATAACGTCTCCACCAAGTCAACCTGTTCCTGCAAATCCTTAAACTCCCCCTCTACCTTTTTAATCAAGCTAACCCTGTTAACCATGAAACTGTCAGGCTGAGTATGGGTCTTCTTGCGTGAAACGTCGATTGTCCAACCAGATTGTACAGAGCTTGTTAATGACTCAATTTTTTGCTGTTTAAACTGCAAGGCCTTTTTATTTCGGGGGTAGTTGTAAAACAAGCCCTCCAACTTCTTGCGTTGCAGATTTCGCATGCTTGGCCTCCTTTGAGTTTCTGTTGACATAAACCCCTCTGAAAGGTTTGCATAAACGCAAATATTAGGTTATGCCTAATCTATAAGCGAGGTGTTGCTTGACTTTGTCGTCATTAAACAAACAAATACTTTTGTCGTTGCTGTCAAAGTCAATCTCAAAGAATTGGTCGATTAACTGGTCCAGTTCGTCAAGCTCGACGTCGCAGTCAAAATGATTGTATTCATCGGGTGGAATGTATGCAAGCTTGTTTATTTCTTCAAGCCACCTTTCTTTGGACAACGCTGCCGTTGTGGTTGGTATAAACCTTTGTGCTCTAAATGCAAGGTCTTTGCTTATTAGTCCTTGCTCTAAAAGCGTATTTATGCATTTGTCGTTGTGTTGTTGAATGTTAAAAAGATTTGAAGCGGGCGGGCGGTCATCGCAAGATGACCCTTTATATATTCCAATTCCATTTCCATTACCACTTCCAATACCACTTCCACTACCACTCGGAACGTACTCGGTACTTACTGAGTATGTACTGAGTATGTACTCAGATTCCAGTCCTGGACTGACTTCTTCTAATTTTAGGCCGTTTTCCTGCAGTCCTTGCCAAAGTTGAGGGATGTTTCTTGCGTCATTGGCCCAAAGCGTCAACAATTTCTTTGAAGGCTGAAGCTGTTTCAGGTTGTTTATAATGCCCTTGATGGTGTCGGCGGGCACTTTACCTTGCAGCTTGTTTTGAACGCTCATATAACCTTTAATAAAAATAACCTCGTCTTCGTAAGCAACAAAACCTTTTTCTTCCAGCAGCTTTATTTTTTCTTCAACGACGACAATTGGAATGTTTAAGTCACTTGCAATATAGCCTAAGGGCAGTTCAAACAGGCCTTCAATTTTTCTGTGGCTACAGGTCCAAAGGTAGGCCAACATACAAAGTGTCTCTAAGTCAAGTTCTTTGGACGCCTCTCGCCACAGCTTGCAGGGGAAAACTCCAATTCTTGGTGTATTGTTCAAAGTTACACCTCCTTTTTAAAGGGAAGGGGCGGGCCAAGTTGGCCAAGCCCCTAGGCAAAAAGATTTAATTGCTTTTCCTTTGGCCTCGACGTTTCAAGCTTTGTTGTCGTCCAGTAACGTAAGGGGAGATGTCTTTGTGGGCCAAATCCTCTTGAAAATTTAACGGCCAGGTTTAGAAAGTCGCTCATCTTGCAGGCATAAAGTATGTTGTTGCAAATAATATTTATTTCTTCTACGCCACGGTCTTGCAGAAATTCAATTACTTCTTCCGAGAAAGCCCATGCAGGGGGTTTTTTAAGCATATGGTTGGGCAACGCCCTTCTAACGGCAACCACCTTGTCGCCTTCATTCAAGATTTCAATGCCGACCGTTTTGTTTTGTGATTTTATTTTGACCTTGTGCTTCATTTCAAAGTTGCCTCCTCGGCAAGCTTGGCTAATCCTCTGCCGTCTAAGATGTCATCAACTTCTACGCCCAAAGCATCGGCAAGCTGCTTCCTTCGCCCTGGCGGGACACAAACCCTTCCCCGCTTCCATTCGCATATTGCGACATCCGAAACTCCTAAAAACCTGGCCAGCGACTTGTTTGTAATGCCCTTAAAGCTCATTACTTTTGCTATTTCTGTTTGCATCATGTTCACCTCCTATTTTTTGGCTGTTGACAGCCTTCAAAATAAGAGTAGAATTAAAAGTAAGTATAATCTATTCGCACAATTCCAAATTAGTTCCAAAAAGAAGGTGATTTTGACGACAAACCCTGCGGACTTTGACCAAGCAGAGCTTACGGACGACGAGGGACGACTCGCAAGCCCCGTGGGGGCAAGAGGAGGCATTTGGGTACCTCCCGATGCCAAGCTCGAGTTTGTGGAGGGAAAACCTTATATTTTTTACCCAGTGCCCAAAAATTGGCCCTCAACGGTTTCAATCCAGCAACTCAACTTTGAGGAGTTAAAGAAACTTGGCTGGGCATATAAGGAAAGCACCGACAAGCTTTTAGATGACTTTGTAGCGTTGGCCAATGCCACACCCAACAAGGTTTTAAAGTTCGTCAAAAAATGGGGGCCTTTGTGGGCCTGTGTCTCGCACAGCACCCATAAAGCCGAATTAGCGGGCGTTATGGGCGTTGAAATAGTTTCTTTAATCCAGCCCGTTGGCCCTTTACACGGCGACGCTACTTTGGGTTTTTCCTGGTGCAGCTGGGTGCCTGCCGAAGATGTTTCAACTTTTGTGATGGAGGCCAAGCGTGCCAAGGCTGCCCTGTCAATTTATACCTGCCTTAAGCTCAAAAAAGAGGAAGACCCAACCGACTGGGCCACTTTGGGCTTTGTGGGCAAGCTTAAATTTGCTGGCACCGCATCGGCTGAAGAAAAAAAGTTTATTAAAAAAATGTTTCTTTGCAGCTTTGTTGAAAGCAGGTTAAGCGAAGTAGGTTTTTCAATTGACCCGCAAGATTTGAAACTTCAGATTGTCTCTGATTTGGGATTTTTACGTACAGCCTGGCTGCAGCTGGCACAGGCGATGACGGGCATGCGGGGGATTTACGTTTGCGACGGATGCGGGAAGGTTTATGTTCGAGCTTTAAAGAAACCCGCAAAGGGCAGGTTAAACTTTTGCCCCGATTGTGGCGAGGGCAAAAGGGGTTCAAAGAGGGCTTATTACCGACGCAAAAAGAATGCGTTTTGAACCTTAACGGTGTTGGAGTTTAAAAAACAGCTGGAAGCGGGGGAGAAAAAAGACACTTGCAGACTCGTTTATAAGTGCGAGTCCAGTGTCCATAAACACACTTAGGAAAGGGAAAAGCCAGTTATAGCAAGGGTTTACGCTCAACAGGTGAGAGCACTGGACTGTGGCTCCAGGGGTTGGGGGTTCGAGGCCCCTCGCTCACCCCATTTTTTTTGGAAACTACGCCCCCATCATTTGCTGCTTATAACCCC
>JGI24707J26582_10003717_pt1 | contig 10850 bp, 9 predicted proteins | sample BioPla1DNA1_FD_26582 | JGI IMG/M metagenome (IMG submission 26582) | reverse complement strand
CCCATCATTAATCACCTCGGCTAATGTATGTCTTGATTACTTTTATTATAACATGTTTTCCAAGGGCTATTATTATCCGAAATATTTTATTTCAATCGACTTTAGTCGTTCTTTTTAAAAACCTCATTTACTTATGGTACGGTTCATCGCAATGTATCTAAGTGCGGTTTTAAATCGCACTTAAATACAAATCTAATGAGGATTCTACTTTTATTGAGACAGGATCGATAAAATCCTCATGACTTTCTATTATATGGGCTTTATTAAGTGCATTGTAGTAAGCCAAACACTTTTCTACTGAAATAATGATGGGCGGGTAGCCAGCTTTCATTAACTCCAAATTTATTAGAAGTCTAGCAATACGACCATTGCCATCGACAACTTGTAACATTAAAAGGTCCCNTGAGCGCATCCATGAGACTTTTTAATGTTGTTACCTGAATCAATTTCATAATTGCTTAGTGAGTGCAAAAACACGAATAACTATGATCGAGCTAAGGTCCGTGATTTCCACTCTGGGTGGACGCTTTCCGCGGGCACGGCCTTAGCCTCCTCGGAGAAAACCACTCCTNCGGGGTCTTCGGACTCGTGCTTTTCCCGCTGGAGTCGCCACCCGCCGTTCCAATCACTTAAATTAGCTTACTTATTTACGTATGGCTTGATGATTTTATCTGTAATCATTCGTGTTTCTNTCTATATTTTCGAATTATGAAATTCATTTAGCTATGAATAATTCAGGTTAGGTTTATCAATTTTATTTCTTATGAAATTGATTCAACAATGAAAACTTAATTATTCTTTGATACTTCACTAAACAGCGTTAAACGTTGACAGGTACTCTTAAATCTAGTTCAACTAGAATTTTCTCATTTGTTTTTGGATTAAANACATGCATTTTTTCCAAATTAGGTTTAATCCAAACATTACTACCGATCTCATACATAACCTCACCAATTTCTCTTATGGTTAGTATCTCATTTGTTTCTTGTAGTTGCACTTGAATATAGGTTTCGGATCCGGCNGGTAATACAGAATATACTTCTGATACAATTGCACCAGGTTCAGATTCACTAACAATGTGAATATTTTCTGGATTAGTCGCTAGAGTCACTTCTTCTAATCCAATTTTATAATCATATCTATAAGTGTTAAGTGGGCTGATCATTTCCATTTGGTCATCATTTACAGTTGCTTCTACACAGTTTACAATTGGATTTCCGATAAATTGTGCTACACGTAAGTCTTTTGGACTATTATATAATTTCTGGGGTGTATCCACTTGAACTATATTACCCTCAAAAAAGACCGCAATTCTCGTTGAGAGTGTTAGAGCCTCTACTTGATCATGCGTGACATAAACGATGGTCGTATCTAGATCATGATGCAGCCTTTTTAACTCACCTCGCATTTCAATGCGTAACTTTGCATCAAGATTAGATAACGGTTCGTCCAAAAGTAATATTTCAGGCTCTGTAACAATTGCCCGGGCAATAGCTACTCGTTGTTGCTGGCCTCCAGATAATTCACTTGGTGAGTTACTGCTAAGATGACCAATCTGCAGTCGCTCCAAGGTCTCAGCTACTTTTTGTTTAATCATCTCTTTTGGCATTTTTTTAATCTCAAGTCCAAATGCAATATTTTCGAACACAGTTAAATGAGGCCAAAGTGCATAACTTTGGAATACAAGGTTTAAATTTCGATCTGATGTCGGAAGAGAAACTTGATTCGATACACAGACAACTTCTCTACCGTCAATTTTTATTTCTCCGTCACTTGCCTCTTCTAAGCCTGCTAAAATACGAAGAAAAGTTGTTTTTCCACATCCAGAAGGACCTAACAACGTCATGAATTCACCGTCTTCAATCGTTAAATCAATCCCTTTTAAAGCATGAAATTCATCAAAATATTTATGAATATTATTCACTACGATTGTTCCCATTTATTTACTGACTCCTTTCGTTATATCTATTTTTCCAAATATTGTTACAAGTGTATACACAAGAATAATAGATATGACGATAATTAAAACGACTGCATTTGCTGTTTGTGTATATCCTTGTTCTTGCAGGTCAAACGTATAAGTTGTTAATGTCATTGTTTTTGGTGTTACAAGCATGATTAGCAAATCAAGTTCTTTCATCGCACTAATGAATACGAGAATAAATCCATTTAGCAGCCCCTTTTTACTTAAAGGCATAATGATTCGCCTAAATCGCGTGATCCATGAAGCACCAAGAACACTACCCGCTTCTTCCAGTTCATTGCTAATTTGAATCATTGAACTTGTTCCAGTCCTTGTCGTGAGTGGTAATTCACTGACAACTGTAATCAGGATTAGGATAGAANTTGTACCGTAAAGCGACGGTAAGAAAACACCTGGTTTTGCAAACATAGATAAGTAAATAGCTGAAAANGCAATACTAGGAATTAGAATTGGTAAATATGAAAGCTGGTCCATTAAACGAAATTGCCACTTTTCTTTGTTTCTCGTAATCAAATATCCAATAACCAATCCAATAATCGCTGCAATTAATGCTGCAAAAAACGAGACCACAACTGTGTTTTTAAAGGCACTGAGAATCCGACTATTTCGAAAGACACCTTGAATTCCATTTCCTATCGTTGGATCAGATTGTCCAATCCAATAATGTAGTGTTAAATTATCGAGACTATAAACACCATCTCTAAGTAAAAGTGTCTGTATTCCTAATAATAGAACTGGTAGAATACTTAAACAAAAGATAAAAAGCCAAATTGCAATAGTAGTTGGGATGCGCCATTTCCCTAGACTAATCAGTTTTTGTTTCGAACCTTTTCCNCTAATCGTCATGTAATTTCTGCGACTAATTACCTTTTGATTCATCCAAATAACGACAATCGCACTTACGATGAGGACAAGGCTAAGAATGTAGCCAGTCACTTGTTGACCAGTTGAAATATTGCTATAAATCATTGTCGATAGCGTATAATATCGGACAGGTAAGCCTAGCAATGCTGGTACACCAAAAGAACCTATTGACTTTGAAAATATCAAAATAAAAGCGGAGACGACTGCTGGTATTACAAGGGGGAAGGTAATTTTTCTGAGGATTCCCCACGTTTTAGCTCCTAGTATTGTTGCTGATTCCTCCACATCTGAGTTAATAGAGCTTAACGCAGCTCCAACTANTAAAAATGCGAAAATATAATAATGAGCTGAGAGCGATAAAATAATCGGTACTGCACCATAAGATAGCCAGTCTGGAGGACTTATATTGAAGATGGCTTGAACTAACCCTGTTTGCCCACCAATACGATCATTTTTGAAAACGATTAACCAGANAAATGCATTAAACCAAGAGGGTAGCATATATGGTAAAACCAGAAAAAAACTAATTGTTTTTTTGTATTTCAAATCCGTTCGAACAACAATCCATGCTAATAGTGATCCCAAAACTAAAGAGATAATCGATACAAAAATACCAATTTGAAATGTTTGAGTCATCGGGCTATAGAGTAATGCCTGACTAATATCACTGGCAAATATAGACTTCCATCCCTCTAAGGAAAACCCTTCGGTACCATTGACGTCCATTAAAGTCGTCACAAGGATTTCTATCAGAGGAAGAATAATTGTGTAAATTAAAAACGCCAAGATAGCAATCGTCAATATAACCATGGGATTACTTATTTTTTTACAAAATCGTGTTACATATTTTTGCATCGTCTATCTTGTTCCTTTCCTACAAAGAGTTATCGTCCGTTGTAAATATTCAATTGATTCGGCAATCAATTGCTTAGGGTCTTCGTCTTTAGCCCATCGATCCAATGATAACTCTAAATTATATATTCCTTTGTAATCGTTCTGTTCTAACAGTTGAACAAATGACCGAAGTGGTAAATCACTTTCTTTCCTGATCGGGAAATGCGTTGTTCCTTCAGAGCTCATTCCATGAATATGGGTGTGAACAACATGTTTACAAAACTCATTCAACAAAGGATCCTCTTCTAAAACAGAAGGGCTATCTTCCTTACCCTGTTGAATATTTGAATAATAATGCCCCATGTCAAAGCAGATTCCAACATCTTCACGACCTAGTGTTTCAACCATCTCTAGTACACCTTTTATCGTGTTTCCTGGGTCGTTTACTTTTTTCATCCTATTATTTTCAATTGCAAACTGAACTTGATTTGTACTTTTATTTAATTCATTAGACCAAGCTTGTAAAATTTGTTTTGTTCTCGAGGCATAATCGATATTTTCCTCTACGCCTTGGCTTACATGTATAGGNATAACAGTTGGATTGTTCAATTTTTCAATTAGAGGAGGAAGGGAAGGGTAGTCAGTATCTACTTGACTACCGACTACCGTCTTCAACAATTCTCCATGAACTGTAATGTTCAATCCCTTACTTTGAATTATGGAAANTGCCTCATTGAAATCATCATAACAAGCTTCCTGATCATATATTCGTACTTCAATACTTGTAACACCAAGAGATTTTAAATAATCAATATATTTTTCAAGATTAGAGAAACCAGCTATAAAAACTTGTTTCTGTTCATCAGATATATTGCTTTGTAGCGCTTGTTGCTGAATAGACATTCCAATCTTCATTTATATCTCTCCAATTACTGAATTTTGAGCAAGAAGTTATGCATTTCATCTTGATTTTCGTAGAAATACTGCTCGTCTTCTTCCCATAAGTTAAGCTCTGCTAAAGAAGGAATAAGATCATCTTGTTCAATATCATTTCTTACAGAGAATGTCCCTGGGTTGTTGAATGAATCAAAACCTTCTCCAGTACCATCTTCTCCACCTGTCAAGTAGCGAATAAACAGTTTTGTTGCAGCTATATTCTCTACATTACTTGTTACAAATAATTTTGATGTTCCTGGAACAGACACTTTTGGTTTTAGGTCAATATTGATACCAATTGCTGCATCTTTTTGCACAACATCACGTAATTTCNNTGTAGATGCAATTGCTACAACTGAATGATCCTCTCTTGAATCAGCTACAGCGTCAACAGTATCACCCATCGAACTCATCAAGATTGCGTCATTGTCTAATAATCGTTTAATAAATTCATAACCAGCATTCTCTGTACCGTCTAGCTCTATAGGCTCTCCAAATTTTTCTTCATACGCCTTTTCCATATCATCCGAATGTTTTACCATTGTCATAAATAAGCCTTGAATATCCGGTGCAGAAAGTGGGTCCTTAAAAAGAATTTTACTTGTCCACTCATCTGTTGTTAGATCCCACCAATTATCGAAAGGCGGCTCATCATGATGATCTGTATTGTAGATGATCGTAATGATTTCTGAAATTACTGGTAAACCTTTATAAGACTTGTACGGGTCATCTATATGCTTCATAATTTCCTCTGGTTTATATTCCATAATATAATCATTTGTAAGTAATTCATTTGCCCATGATCCATTTGTTCCTTTACCAAAAATAACATCTGCGTTATTTACACCTGACTCATGTTCACGCTGAATTCTTTCGTGAATTTGTGGGTCACTCACTTTTGTAACAGAGNCCTTAACGCCAGGGTATGCATCTTCAAAAGCAAGTCCCGCTTGCTCTCCTGCTGATGTCGCAGTATAAAAGACTACTTCCCCTTCCTCCTTCGCTAATTCATATAACTCATCAGTTGTTTCATACGTGTCAAAGCTAATCTCTGTACTTTCGTTGCTTTCTACCTTTACTTCCGTAGATGCTTTTTCTGTTGCTTTATTAGATGCCTCTTCAGAAGTATCATTTCCACAACCAAACAACAACGGTAAAATTAACAAACTTACAAATAATAGCTTTCTCATTATACTAGCTCCTTTTTAATTGTAATTTTTCAATATAATCTGCAATTGCATCTTCTTGATTTGTCTTATGTAATACTTTCGTAGCAACTCGTTTCAATTCCTGATGAGCATTGCGAACAGCAATTCCGATATCCGCTGCTTTAATTAAAGGAATATCATTAATGTTGTTNCCAAACGTTATTACCTTTCTCTCACTATTGTTGTAGTGGTTTCTCAAGTAGTTTAATGCAATTCCCTTCGATGTATCATTCGAAAGTAGCTCCAAATATTCCGGCTCAGAGAATGTGGTGCTAAGGTGAGGGTGTTTCTCCTTAATTTGTTCTTCAACCTTCTTTAACACCTCTTCGTTTTCATGTGCAATAATTATCTTAGATATACTTTGACCCTGAAGTGGTGGCACTTTGTCCAATACTGTCATTTGTTCCTTTTCCTCAAACAATGGAATAAGCGGACCTTTTCTATCAGTGTAAATTTCTTCATTAATNAAATACATAATTTCAACATGATCTAATTTTGCCAGAGTATCTTTGAGCGAATCACACAGCGATAACGATTGAGAATAAATGATACGGCCAGTTTTTGGGCAAAAAATTTGTGCACCATTATGTGTGATGACCGGATATTGAATATTTAGTTGTTCAATAAAGGAAGTAATTGATGTTTGCACCCGGCCAGTTGCGAACGTAAATATTCCCCCTGCTTTTTGATATTCTTCAATCACATGACGANTTCGATTTGAAATTTGCTGGTTATCATTGAGCAATGTACCATCTAAATCTGTGACAATACATAAGTCAGAAAAGTAATTATTCAATCTGTCAATAGCCTTTCACCTCCAAGTTGTCTATACATCTATAATAACAACGATACATTAAGAGAGTATTAACTTAAAGCTAAAGTATTGTAAATTTAATCTCTATGTTTGTTTAGTATTTTAAAAATATGATATATTTATATTAAAATAAGTAGATGTATAGAGGTGTAATAATGAAGAAAATAAAATCTAGTTATCAATTGATTAGCGATAAAATAACGGAAGATATTCAAAAAGGTGTTTACAGGCCGGGGGAAAGGCTGCCATCAGAAAATAAGATGGCAGAGCACTTCGATGTCAGTCGAGAAACATTTCGTTCTGCTATCCGTCAGCTTGAGGAACGAGGTCTGGTTATTGTAAAACATGGGGTAGGTACATTTGTCACAAAAATATTACCTACAATCCCCAGTAGTTTAGAAATATTAACGAAAATATCCGATTTAATTAAGCAATCAGGACTTAAAGAAGGGGAAAGAAAGGATTTCTCCACTACGGTTGAATGTACCGCTGATTGGGCTGAAAAATTAGATATTTCAGTTGGTTCACCAGTTTCTTTCCATCAAAGAATGCGCACAGCGAATAATGAACCAGTTGTTTTATCGCAAAACATCATGGCAAGATCACTTATTGGGGATGCGTTTGAGAAAAAAGAATTATATGGTTCACTAACTGAATTTCTCGAGAAAGAATGTAATATTAAATTATTAACGAGCGATAGTGAAATAACCGTGCCATTACATACAGATAAACTTTGTCAACAATTACTTGTTTATCCAGAAACAACAGTCCTCTTAATGGAACAAATTCATTACAATGAATTAAATGAGCCTGTTATGTACAGTAGGGATTATTTTAGAAATGATATCTTTCAATTTAAATTACGAAGAACTAAAAGATAAGTAGAGTTGTCTTGTAGTTACAATTTATGACTTTTTGATGTCTACCGTAATCTTAGTCTCAACATTCTATGTGCTACACTAAAATCAACAAACAAGGTGATGACGGAATGGCAAAAAAAGAGGTTATCTGATCATATCGCAGATAATATCATGACAATGATTGCAATTGAAAAACGATTTACACTCGGTGATAAACTTCCAACCGTTTATATTTGAGCCAGGGATAACCTATCATGCAACGATACGAGCGACCGATTCTGAACTTGAGAGGATATTGGATTATGGTGCACAAATTGAAGAACGAATCAAGCTCGGTTTGGATCGAACAGATGTTGAACAGAAATTTCATAAAGCAATTTCTAAAGAAGTGCATAACGCCTTTATAGACAAGCTCATGCCTGTTATTTTTCAATCGATTAATCGAGGTGTTGTCTTATCTAAGTAAAACAAACGTATTTCCGAAGATACGATCAATAACCATAGAATGATTATGGAGTTTATGCAAGTACGTTATCCTGATTGAAGGTGATACAATTGTCGGTCTACATCATAAGAGCTCAGTCATCACCTTTGATTGTGGCAAAGAATTCAGCAATTGGAAGGCACTGTGTAATTAACATGATGTCTCGATCTACTTTGCAGACTCTGGTACACCTTCACAACGTGGTTTAAATGAACATTCAAATGGCCTGCTTAGAAAAGATGTGCTGACAAAAGAGGAGTGGAGAGATAAGTATGGAAAGAATTAAAAAATTCCTTTTATTATTGTTTCTGATGGTGTTTACTTGTTTGACAGTTGCTCCAACTGTTAATTTTGCAGTTCATGGTAATGAGATAACAGCCAAAAATGGGGTACTTGATTTACGTGATATAAATTTTGAAGAGCACAATTATATAGAGATGAGTGGTGAGTGGGGTTTATATTGGAACAAATTCCTCAAACCAGAAAAAGTACCGGATAATCCCTCAACTTTTGTTTCATTTCCTCATATATGGATGGGTTCTGAAATGAACAATGAGACATTACCAGGTGAGGGACATGCCACATATACACTTAAAATAAAAGTAAATGAAGAGAGCTTATCAACTCATAAGGGCCTTTATGTACCGCTTATTTCGAATGCATCGAAACTATGGATCAATGGGAAATTAGTGAGTCAAATTGGTGAAATTGGTATGAGCTCAAAAGATGAACGTCCAACCTATAATCCACAAGTCATCACTCTTGATTTAGATAAGCCAGAAATTGATCTAGTTTTACAGGTTTCCAATTACTCTTCACGAAACGGTGGAATTTGGGGAGAGTTTTTATTCGGAAATGCAGAAGAATTAAGAAGTATGGCTGAGAAACGAATGCTTAAAGAAATGTTTATTATTGGTGGTTTAACTNTTTTCGGATTTTACCATTTTGTTATTTATATTCTACGTAGAAAAGATCGAGCTGCTCTCTATTTTGGGATTCTTTGTTTACTAATTGCTCTTCGCTCGCTGATAGTCGGCGAGGTAATTTTAACCGATCTACTCCCTAATTTCTCTTGGGAATGGCACAGAAAAATCGAATATTGGACGATTTCAATCGCGTTTCCAGTATTTTTATTGTTTCTTAATGCAATATTTCTTAACTATATAAAAAAATCCATTTTACAAATGTTCCTTTTTTATAAGTTTACTTTATTCTTTATTTGTCTTATTTACACCTGCTAAAGTTTTTTCGTATACGATTAACTTTTATCAACTGATCATGACAGCGATGATGTTGTATGTACTTTTTGAATTGACCAAAGCGTGGAAGCGAAATGTTCCAGGTGTAAAGGTTTTATTGATCTCAACCGTCATTTTTACTTGTACAGCCTTAAATGATGTCCTTTATTACAATGAATGGATTCATACAGGTGATTTTACAAGTGTTGGATTATATATCTTTATCTTTGCTCAGTCCATCGTTCTTGCTATTAAATATGCATCTACCTTTCAAAAAGTTGAAACCCTGTCTATTCGTTTAGGAGAACTAAATAACACCCTTGAGGAAAAAGTGCAAATAAGAACTTCTCAACTGGAGCGATCAAAAAATGAACTAAAACAACTGAATCAGAAGCTCGAAATTCTTTCAAACATTGATACTCTAACAAATGTTCCGAATAGACGGTCACTCAACCAAAATTATGAAGAGGTTTGGGAGATGAACAAGGATTTATTGAAACCAATTACGGTATNNTCGATATAGATTGTTTTAAGCTTTTTAATGATACATATGGTCATCAAAAAGGTGATGAGGTACTAAAATTAGTCGCTCAATCATTGAAAAATAGATTGGATATGGTTGGAGGATTCTTTGCAAGGTATGGCGGAGAAGAATTCTTTGCTTTATTAGTTGGGAAATCCGTTGAAGAAGCCGTTGATATAGCTAAAGATATGAATGATGTCATTCATAAATTAAAAATCCAACATAAAACTTCAACGGTTACAGATACAGTAACAATTAGTATCGGAATTGCCCATTCTACTTCTGCAAATCTAGTAGAAAAAGAGCAACTAATCAGTAAGGCTGACGAAGCTCTTTATCATTCAAAACAAATTGGCAGAGATTCCATATCATTGTTTTATCAGAATGAAATTAAACATCTGTAAGTATCTCGATATTGTGGAGAAAATCTAACATAACAGACTAAATTATATTGGAATTCACAAATATATCCCACAATATCTCGCTTGAAAAAGCATAGAGTTTATGGATCTGAGCTTTTCCAAATCTCTATCCTAATCTTTATATGGTATATTTTAACGGAATTAAGTGGAAATTAAACCTATTATGAACTTTACTGTTTGGATTTGATAAACTTACTGTAAAAACTATAGGAGTATTTTTAAAACCGCATTTCGTATGCTCTAATATCTTCAATCTTCGCTATATCATCTGAATGCGGTAATGTATTACTATTAAGTACTTTTAAAGAAAGAATAAGCTTATTTTTTTGGTTGGGAGAACTCCATACGAGGAATATCCCTGTTCTCTTTTTAAGATGTAATGTACTGACATATTCATTTAAATTTCATGATTATTATCGGTAACTATTTCTAGCATGTATTGTTCATTATCATTATAATTGATTATTTCTATTTCACTTACAATAGCATGTACACATAAACTCACTTTAAGATTCTTTAATGGAATTTGAATATTGGGTAGTACTTTCTAAGTAGTGCTGATTCGTAAATGAAGAGCCTAACCCATTTTGATTAAGATTTAGGCTCTTTCTAGAATTGTTCTGTTAAATTATACGATGGCGTGCTAGTTCCTATGCATCATGTTCACTCAGTATTAACTATAT
>JGI24707J26582_10003715_pt1 | contig 10852 bp, 10 predicted proteins | sample BioPla1DNA1_FD_26582 | JGI IMG/M metagenome (IMG submission 26582) | reverse complement strand
CGTTGCATTAATTGCGATTGGTTCTTTCCGTGAGTTACTAGGTGCTGGTACCTTGTTTGGTTTTGGAATTATGCCAGAATCCTTTACACCGATCTCTATCTTCGTTCAAGCTCCTGGTGCATTCTTGGTTTTAGCAATGCTTACAGCACTACAGAATAAGTTTATGTTTCCGTCTGCAACCAATGGCAGTGGCAAGAAATCTGNACTTGCATGCGGTGGAGACTGTGCTAATTGTAGCGGAGATACCTATGCAGCAAACCATAGTGATTTGGGTAAAGCAAAGGAAATTGCTGCGACTGTTGAAAAAAACGCTAAGAAATCACAGAAGGAGGATTGATTTAGATGAATTCAGATTTTTTTGTTAACCTACTTATTCTTCTAGTAGCAGGTGCATTTGTAAATAATGTTGTACTAAGTCAATTCCTTGGTATATGTTCATTCATTGGTATTTCCAATAAGACAAAGACAGCTACCGGTATGGGATTTGCAGTAATTTTCGTAATAACCTTGGCATCCGCAATTGCCAGTGCAATTTATAAAGCAATTCTTCATCCACTAGAACTTGAATATCTGTCTACCATTGTGTTTATTATGGTAATTGCATGTCTTGTACAGTTTGTGGAAATGGTTATTAAAAAATTCAGTCCAACACTCTATAATGCATTGGGTGTTTATCTACCACTTATTACAACGAACTGTGCGGTACTTGGTGTAGCTTTAATCAACGTACAGGAAGATTATGATATTCTAACCAGTACTATTAACGGTTTTGGTACTGCACTTGGATATACCATTGCAATTATTTTATTAGCTGGTATCCGTGAAAGAATGGAATTTAACAATATTAGCAAGTCCTTTAAGGGATCACCAATTGTACTTATTACAGCAACTTTAATGGCTATGGCATTCTACGGATTTGCTGGCTTAGTATAGAGGGGAGGCAGAGCATATGTTTATTCGGGAAATTATGACAGCAGGTAATTTACTACCCGATTTAGCTGGAGTTATTGGTACTTTCAGTCTTCAAGGTATGGGAGTTGCAACTGCAGTAGTTAGTGCTACAGGTCTCCTCATCGGACTATTCTTGGGTGTTGCATCTAAGAAACTGGAAATTGAGGTTGATGAAAGGGAAACACTGGTAAGAGATCTTCTCCCTGGTGCTAATTGTGGTGGCTGCGGATATGCAGGTTGTGATGCTTGTGCGAAAGCAATCGCAGATGGTGAAGCTCCAGTAAATGTATGTCCAGTTGCAAATGCAGAGGCACATGCCGCTATTGCAGAGGTAATGGGAGCGGAAGTTACATCAACAGAGAAAATGGCTGCCTTCGTTAAATGTGCTGGTACTTGTGACAAGACTAAGAATAACTACAATTACTATGGTGTGCAGGATTGTAAAGCAGCAGCAAGTATTCCTGGCAATGGATCTAAAGCATGTGGATATGGTTGTATGGGACTTGGCTCCTGTGTGAAAGTTTGTGCGTTTGATGCAATCCATATCGTTGATGGGGTTGCTTATGTAGATAAAGAGAAATGTACTGGATGTAGCAAATGTGTTGTTGAATGTCCGAACAACCTGATTGAACTGGTACCGGTTAAGTCTAAGACCGTAGTCGCTTGCAGTTCTGAAGATAAGGGTAAAGATGTTAGGACCTATTGTAGTACCGGATGTATTGGTTGTAGGCTCTGTGTTAAGAATTGTGAATATGATGCAATTCACGTAGAGAATAATATTGCTAAGATCGATTATAGCAAATGTACCAATTGTGGCAAATGTGCTGCAGTTTGTCCGGTAAAGGTAATTCATCAACAATCAGCATAAATCAGCCATCGAACTGGTGATTTCTAATCTGCGCTACTTATAGTTTGGAGATAACGCAAGTAAGTTAATGGATATAAAAAATGCATACACAGTAGGGAATTAATTTTCCCTTCTGGTATGCATTTTATTATGCTTTGTTCTTAGATTTTTTACTATTCTTTATGTATTCACTCGGTGTTATGCCAACACGTTTCTTAAAAATTCTACTAAAATAATTGGGATCCTTATATCCAACCATATAGCATACTTCTTTTACAGTTAAGTTTGAATTATTTAAAAGTTCCTTGGCTTTTCTTACCCTCATCATTGATAACCAATCGATAAAGTTAAATCCAGTATTTTTCTTGATTAATTTACTAAAGTACTGTGGACTAATATTTACCTGTGATGCCACATCCTCTAAAGAGATATCCTCCGTATAATGTTTTTCCAAGTATTCTTTTGTGATTTGGACCACCTTATTGGAATAATCAATGGTGTTCTGAGGCTTTTCAAAACCAGTGATATGAACAAATTGTCGATAAGCCCATTCGATAAGTTCAGCACCAGAGTATTCAAATAACTCCTTAGCACTTCCGACATAATTATAGTATTTCATTTCACTTGATTTATCGAATTTCTTAGCGTGCGCAGCCACAGTAAGTAGTTCCAAAATGTGATTTCGCTTTGCTCTATCATTAAACGGTTGTATCCAATTCATTAGTAATCCAAAGTAATCATGTGCTTCCGATTTTCCTGTACGAATAGCATCCAACATACGTTTCTCAGTTTCGTAATAATCAAATTGAAAACTAGTTTTCGAACCTTCCATTTCTTTGGCATGAACCCTATGGTTTTTATTACTAAATTGAAGTGCATAAAGCGCCTCAATATAGGATGACGTAAGAGAAGGAAAGCTAGTTATACCACCGATACCTATGGATACAGCAATGTGAGATTGCCTATTAAAATTTTCGATAAGAGAATCGGCAATGGAAAGGCTTTCTTTCTCATGAATCGTTAACGAATTTTCATGTTTATTATTCTGTAAGTCATTCGCGACATTATCAACTGATAAAGTTACTAATATGCTTATACGATTGCTGATTAATGGACCAATTATATGATTCGTATCTTTCAATATACCCCTAATGTAGTGATGTAAGCTCATTGTATTGAAATTTTTTTGAAAACGAGTTGAAGTTTCAAAATCTAGCAGCATAACATAACCGTATTCTTTCAATCGTAGTAAGGATCGAAAGCCAATTATTTCCTCCTGGGAGCACCCACGAAAAAATAATGAGAAAATAAAGCTCTGTTCAATTAATGCTCGCATATCGACTTGCGAAATCTTTTGGTTTGATAGCAGTATTTCTGTGTGGAGACTATCCCAGAAATCTTTATCGCAATTAGATATTTTTTTCGAATTATTCTTTGAGTGCATATAATTTACTCCTTTTGCTGCTGAAATTACCACATTTGTTAATTTACAATATAAGTGTAGTTGACAAAAGCCGCATCATAAAGGATAATGCGGTTAAAATGCATGGACCAGCATGTCCCAGATTAGAAGCGAGAAAGCTTAGCTTTCTCGCTTACCTTGCACTTATCAATNCTNGCATGAGAGTTTGCCTGAGCAAGTTTAGTAAACAATCCTATTAGTATTGACTATAACTATGTGACTAAAAGGGTAACGCAGATTAGAAGCGNGAAAGCTTAGCTTTCTCGCTTACGTTGCACTTATCAATACTAGCATGAGAGTTTCCTCGAGCAAGCTCGGTAAACTCTCCTACTAGTATTGACTAATCTGCTATATCGAATATTATACCATAGAACGTACAAATTGCACTAGAAATTAATAGAATGGGGCTTTGGTATTGGTGTGGGAGCGACCGATTTATAGTTCTGATTTGCGAAAAATGTCTAATAAAAAGTTTTCTGATAATAGCATGATTTATTACATAATTGTTACGCTTGTTATTACTTAATTAATGATTTTGCCACACAAATGCCAATATAATCGAATACGATTAAGCTGACTAAATGGAAATAGTTAACGGAAATGGAGAAATACTATGAAGTATAGGAAAAACAGGAGATTAATGTTGAATATTGTTGTTGCACTGGCAATTGTGTTTTCCTTGCTTTTAATTAATCCTTATGATACTACTGCTAAGGCAGACAATAGGGACTATATAGACAATGAAGCAATTGTTTTCCCGAACTTTAGCAATGATACCTATGCTGGAGCCCAATGGGCGATAGATAATCCGGGTTATTACTTTAATCCAATCGTAACTGAACAAAGTTTTAAAATATCGCAAAATAATGTCGATTTGGATGTTGTCGAAACCTGGCGGATGCTAGATAAGCGAGAAACAAGGGAAGTGATTGTGGCAGTCATTGATACGGGAGTGGATATAGATCACCCGGATTTGGCAGAAAACATTTGGGTCAACTCTGGAGAAATACCAGGAGACGGAATTGACAATGATAATAATGGCTATATTGATGATATTAATGGCTGGGACTTTTATAATAATGATGCAACGGTTAGCCATTATGCTTACTCAGAAGAAAGCGGGATGTATTTATCAGATCCCGAAGATAATGATGACCATGGAACGCATATAGCCGGGATTATTGGTGCAGTGGCAAATAATAATATTGGAATTGCAGGAATTGCTTCGAATATCAATATTAAGATTATGCCATTAAAAATCAACGGAGGCCCTAATGGTGATGGAAAGATATCGAGTGCGATTGAAGCTATCAAGTATGCTACCATGATGGGAGCAGATATCTGTAATCTTAGCTGGGGAACAAGTGAATATATCGGTGCACTGGAACAGACAATGAGGGAATCTGATATGTTGTTTGTAGCAGCTGCTGGAAATGATGGAATTGATAATAATAGTAATCCCATCTACCCTGCAAATTTAGAATTGGATAACCTGATCACAGTAACATTTATCGATGCCAGCGGAAAACTAACCAGTTTATCCAACTATGGATCCTTAACGGTAGATTTAGCAGCACCTGGTGAGGATATTGTAAGTACCATTGTTGGTAGTTATGGTTCCATGAGTGGGTCTTCCATGGCGGCACCGCAGGTATCCGCAATAGCGGCACTTCTATATTCTTATCATGAAAATATAGACCCTGCCAATGTGAAAGAAATTATTCTCAATAATATAAAGAAGATACCGGAGTTGGATAGCAAAGTTCTCTATCCCGGAATTCCTAGTGCATATAACAATCTTCTAGCAGCAGAAGAAGCATTAGTAGTTGATACAGATCCCCCACATATGAGTATTAAGACCGCCTATGAACAAGAGAAAATGAAAGTTATTATTGAAGCAGAAGACATTGGCACTTCCAATATCCGAACATTGAAATGGATTTATGGAAAACGCAACCTTGAAGATTTTAAAAGAGGAACTATAGGGACATCAATAAAGGACGGGCAGCTGATTGTAACGAAAGCTGGTTATTATACCTTTTATGCATCAGATTATGCGGGTAATGAGACCATCAAAACCTATGAAGTGAAGGAAGATGTTAAGGCGCCAAGTTTAAGATTAAGCTATAGCGTTGCAGATAATTATAAAACTAGAACAATCTCCGTACAAGTCGAGGATGATCAAAGTGGTATCAAACGGTTGAAATACATGGCTGGTTCTAGGAAGGCTAATGAATTTCTACCAGCTGGCGCAGGTACAGAGATTGAGTTTGTAGATGGAAAAGGCAGTTTTAGTGTTAAAAAAGATGGGATTTACTCTGTATTTGCTACGGACTATCGTGGAAATAATATAGTAAAAATAATCCATGTTGAGACTGTGAAATCAACGGATCTGAAATTAATTCGTAGTAGAGTAACTATGGAAGTTAATGAAGAGTATTCCTTACTTTCCTATGTCAAACCGGTAAATCATACGGATAAATTAACCTATCGCAGTACTGATGAGAATATTGCTACAGTGACAAAGCAAGGAACGATTAAGGCTTTTAAGGAAGGGGAGGTGTATATTGTCGTCCGAACTTCCAGCGGAATAGAAAAGCTATGCAAGGTGTATGTAGTAAGTAGGTCAAGTAATGAAACGAAAATATCGACTTTGTATAGGCCGATTTTTAAAAGACAGATATTTATCAAAAATCGAGTTTAAATTTAGTAAGAATGGAAAGCATATTATATAGGAAGAAGAAAATGAAAAAAGTATAAGAGTCGGATGAAAACTCATGAAATATCCGGCTCTAAACTCATTCATTAATACTCTCAATGAAGTTAAAATTGTAAAAAATATGTTGACGAACTTACCTTAGTGTGTTATATTTAGTTAGCAAAGAAGTGGGGCTTTTTTTTTATGCCAAAAATACGTTTAATAAAGAAAAGTCTTTCAAACGGCGTTATTGCGCTACAGAGAGAAATCGGAGGTGGAAATTGTGCGCGTAAAAATCACATTGGCGTGTACCGATTGCAAGCAACGTAATTACAACATGACAAAAGAAAAGAAAAATCATCCAGATCGGATGGAGACCAAGAAGTACTGTAAATTCTGCAGAACTCACACATTGCATAAGGAAACAAAATAATTATAACTGAAGGGAAGTGACGATATGGGAGATATGGCAAAAACTTCAAGTGAAAAAGCTCCAAAAAGAAGCTGGTTTAAAGGACTAAAAACTGAGTTTAAGAAGATTGTTTGGCCAAGTAAAGAAACTCTTACAAAGCAGTCAATAGCTGTCGTAATCGTAACCGTTATCTTAAGTGTAATTATTTTTGCACTAGATGCTTTGATTGATCTTGGAATTGGCGTCATTTTAGGATAAGGGAGAAGAATATGTCAGAAGCTAATTGGTACGTTGTTCATACCTATTCAGGGTATGAAAACAAAGTAAAAGCGAATATAGAGAAAGTAGTCGAAAATAGAAAACTTCAGGATCAAATTCTGGAAGTATCTGTTCCGATGCAGGAAGTCATTGAAGTAAAGAATGGCGTTAAGAAACGAGTTCAGAAGAAATTGTTCCCTGGTTACGTACTACTTCACATGGTCATGAATGATGATGTATGGTATGTTGTTCGTAATACAAGAGGCGTTACAGGTTTCGTCGGCCCGGATTCCAAACAGCCGGTTCCTTTGTCTGAAGCAGAAATGCGTGGCATGGGAATTAAGAATGACACTGTCGAGGTTGATTTCGAAGTAGGTGATTCTGTTATCGTTATTAACGGAGTATGGGAAAATACTATAGGCGTTATTAAGCAGATAAATACCCATAAGCAGATCGTCACAATTAGCGTAGATATGTTTGGACGAGAGACACCAGTTGAAATCAGTTTCAGTGACGTCAAAATCAGTAAATAATTATTAACATCCGTGTGTGCAATGAGTATGTAGCAATTTACGCAGTTACAGTGGGAGGGATATTCCCGCAAACACCACATTTATCAGGAGGTATGCTATAATGGCAAAGAAAGTAACAGGTTATATTAAATTACAAATCCCTGCAGGGAAAGCAACACCGGCACCACCGGTAGGACCTGCACTAGGACAGCATGGTGTAAACATTGTTCAGTTTACAAAAGAATTTAATGCAAGAACAGCAGATCAAGATGGAATGATTATTCCAGTTGTTATTACTGTATATGCAGACAGAAGTTTCAGTTTTATTACAAAAACACCACCGGCAGCTGTATTACTTAAGAAATATTGCAAGATTAATTCTGGTTCAGCAGTACCGAATAAGACTAAGGTTGCAACAATCTCTCAAGAAGATTTAAGAAAGATTGCAGAAATCAAGATGCCTGATTTAAATGCAGCTACTGTAGAAAGTGCTATGAAAATGGTAGCAGGAACAGCTAGAAGTATGGGTATCACAGTAGAAGAATAATTAAGAATATAATAGCATAATTGAAAGATATTATGTGTTTGACAATCTATTAATGTGGGAGGATATGCCAAGTATACTAATGGCTATGGCAGCGAAGATGATAACACATCTTTGCAACAGAATATCGTATTCTGTTTTCTTCCGATATAACCACTAGGAGGTTTATAGAATGAAAAGAGGAAAGAAATATATTGCATCTGCAAAATTGATTGACAGAACTGTTCAATACGATCCTGCAGAGGCAATTGACTTAGTAAAAAAATCAGCAGTAGCTAAATTTGATGAGACCATCGAAGCTCATATTAGACTTGGTGTAGATGGGCGTCATGCTGACCAACAAGTTCGTGGTGCGGTAGTATTACCTCACGGAACAGGTAAAAAAGTACGTGTGCTTGTTTTTGCAAAAGGTGATAAAGTTGCTGAGGCAGAGGCGGCAGGCGCTGATTTTGTTGGTGGCGATGAGTTAGTACCAAAGATTCAGAATGAAGGATGGCTTGACTTTGATGTAGTTGTAGCTACTCCTGACATGATGGGTGTTGTTGGTCGTTTGGGTCGTGTTCTTGGACCGAAGGGCTTAATGCCTAACCCTAAAGCTGGTACTGTAACTATGGACGTTGCCAAGGCTGTTAAAGAGATTAAAGCTGGTAAAATTGAGTATAGATTGGATAAGACAAATATTATCCACGTGCCTGTTGGTAAAGCTTCCTTTACTGAGGAGCAGTTAAGTGATAACTTCGAAACTTTAATGGGCGCGATTGTTAAGGCAAGACCTGCTTCTGCTAAGGGAACCTATTTAAGAAGCGTAACACTGGCTTCCACAATGGGTCCTGGCGTGAAGGTTAACACAACAAAGTTTAGCTAGGACTTGCCATATATGTGATTGAATTTTATAATTGTATGGATTAGACAACTATCCATGGAAATATATTCAATTATAATTTAATAAAAATGGGTTGACATGAAAAATGAGTTCATGCTATAATCCTTTAAGACTACCGAAGACAGTAGGTGCCGAAAGGCATAAGTTGAAAACGCCTACCGAGGAATGTTGGTTTAAATCATATTATGATATTAAGACCTCTTTCTGCTTTGGTAGAAAGAGGTTTTTTTATGGATAAAGGATTATAGAAAAACTTATAGTCCTATATACAGGATAAGGATGTCAGCTCACTGATGTTCGATGATTAATATAAGGAGGTGTATGTAATGGCAAAAGTAGAGTTAAAGCAACCAATCGTAGATGAAATTAAAGGCTATATTAATGATTCTAAAGCTGCTGTATTGGTTGATTACCGTGGTTTGACCGTTGCAGAAGATACAGAGCTTCGTAAAAAGTTGAGAGAAGCTGGAGTTGTATACAAAGTATACAAGAACACAATGCTTAACTTTGCATTTAAAGGAACTGATTATGAAGCGTTAGCTCCACATCTTGAAGGACCAACAGCTATAGCTTTCGGTCTTGATGATGCGACTGCTCCTGCAAGAATTATAAATGATTGTGCAAAGACAATGCCTAAATTAGAGTTCAAAGCTGGAGTTGTAGAAGGAACTTACTATGATCTAGAGGGAATAAAAGTTATTGCAACAATTCCTTCAAGAGAGGTTCTTATTTCCAGATTACTTGGAAGTATGCAATCCCCTATTACAAACTTTGCTCGTGTGCTTAAGCAAATCGCTGAGAAAACAGCTTAGTTAAAAATGAATTCATGGCAAGGGAAAAGGTTAACTTATTTCTCTTGTATGGACGGAAGGTAAAATCCGATCAATATACTATTAAATATTAATGGAGGTAAATTATAATGACAACTCAAGAGTTTATCGAGGCTATTAAGGGCCTTACTGTATTAGAATTAAATGATTTAGTAAAAGCATGTGAAGAAGAATTCGGTGTATCCGCAGCAGCAGGTGTTGTAGTTGCAGCAGGTGCAGCAGGTGGTGCAGCAGAAGAAGAGAAATCCGAATTTGACGTAGAATTAACTGAAATTGGATCTAGCAAAGTTAAAGTTATCAAGGTTGTTCGTGAAGTAACTGGTTTAGGATTAAAAGAAGCTAAGGATCTTGTAGATTCTGCTCCTAAGGTAATTAAGGAAGCTGTTTCTAAGGAAGAAGCTGAAGAAATCAAGACTAAACTTGAGGCTGAAGGCGCTAAAGTTACATTAAAATAATTATTTAGCATTTCAAAATCCCCGATTATATCGGGGATTTTTTATGCGTAAAATTTGATAATATTATTGAGGCTGCAGCTATTTTACTTTATTGCCGCTGGAGTTATTATTCCATCTCACAAATTGCGGAGGAAGAACCCCAGAGGAACTAAAGGTTCTATACAATACTTATTACAATAGGAAAAGTGGACAACTCGCATAGCTCAAACAAGTCCACTTTTCCTATTTAGCGTATTGTTTAGAACCTAAGTTCCTCAGGGAACCGTTCCAATGCAATTCTTAGGGAAAGGATACTAACCTCTAGCAAATTAAGTTGTCGACGCTGCAGCAGATTAAGTTTAAGAATAAAGATTATCGTTATAAATTTACCAGTCTACATAAAATGTTTTTAATTTGAATGGAATCGGGGAGTTAAGGGGAGGAGTAGTTGTTATCATAATGTGCGTAACATTATGCTCCATCTAGATGATTGAACTGTATAAAAGATGGTAATAATAGCCATGATGGGCATAAAAAATCCGCCTAAACATTGGCGGAAGGTTGTATGAATTGTGTTATATGTATATAAAAATTAAAAAAATTCAGAAAATCAAGTTGACAGTGAAAAACAAGTGTGATAGTATGAAAGATGCACTATTGTGGTGTTATATGCCTATTTATTAATATTATAGCATATAAACTTGGAAATGAAAAGAGTTTTTTATTCAAGAGTGAAACTTATTAAATTCAAGGGGTGAAAACGTCAATGGATAAAAACAGAATGCATCCAATTAAGGTTGGTAATAATGTTAGAATGAGTTTTTCCAGACAACGGGAAGTCCTCGAGATGCCTAATCTAATTGAGGTTCAAAAGGATTCTTACCAATGGTTTCTGGATGAAGGATTAAAAGAGGTATTTAATGACATTTCTCCAATTACTGATTACAGCGGACAATTAAGTTTAGAGTTCGTTAGTTTTTCTTTATGTGAGGATGATATTAAATATTCAATTGAAGAATGT
>JGI24707J26582_10003714_pt1 | contig 10854 bp, 14 predicted proteins | sample BioPla1DNA1_FD_26582 | JGI IMG/M metagenome (IMG submission 26582) | reverse complement strand
TAAGATTATAATGATTAATCCACAAAAATGAACTGTTTGCAACAATATGGTGAGTAAACCTTTAGTTTTATATCACCGTGAATAATTCAGGTTAAATTAATTTTCTAAGAGAGATAATAGAAAGCATTATAAAAGATGTAAATTATTTTGTGTATCAGCAAAGAGAACTTTCTGGAAATGAACTAGATATATATACTTAACATGTCGAAATAAGTTTATTTGCTATTATAAGCATTAACAGTTATGGATAAATTACACATATATATTTAAATCTTACATCAAAGATGAAGTTGAATACTGCCTTCGTAATAGACCATTAATGTACACTTTTAGGCCATTAAATGCCATATAATAGGCCATCTAGTGCCTCATGAAGACTAAAGCTGTAAAGAGAGCCCCAATCAGAGGCTCTCCTTAATAACATTTTCCTAAAGATGGCTTGTCCTTCGGTAGTGGATACCATGACGTTCTCGCATAGAAATCTCTCCATCTATGAGTATCTGGTAAGAGTCATGTACTATACGATCAAGTATTGCGTCAGCTATTTGAACAATCTCAATCTTTGAATGCCATCCTTCTGGAGCGTATTGAGAACAAAATATTGTTGATGCTTTCTTTAATCTAGCTTCGATAATTTCAAAAACATGAATTGCTTCTTCTTGAGATAATAGTGTAAGGAGCCATTCATCAAGAATTAACAACTCTATCTTCTTGTATTTAGATACAATCTTACGATAACTTCCATCAGCAGCATATTTAGCTGCTGTCAACTCATCAATTAGTTCTGGCAATCGAACGTATTTCACTATTTCTCTTTAAAAAACTGGCGACAGGCTTGTACACCAAATGCATTTGAAATCCAGGTTTTTCCGTTTCCTGAAGCTCCCATTAGAATAATATTATGGCCTTCAAGTATATAGTTACAAGTTGCTAGTTCAAGAATTAACTGTTTATCTAGATGTCGATCAGGATGATATTCAATATCCTCAATAGAAGCCGTTGGATCATTGAATGTAGCTTGTTTAATCAATCTATTCAATTTATTGGATTGATGACGGGAATATTCGTAATCAACAAGTAGGTTAAAGCGTTGATCAAAGGGCATGTCTTCATAATCTGAGTCTCTTGTTTGCTCTTCATATAGTTCAATCATACCAGATAAGCGCATCTCAGCAAATTTACGTAAAGTTTCTTTATTCCTTATTTTTAATACCTCCAAAATATTTGGCACCTCTAACAAAGCCATAATTCTTATCAGTCTTAGCCTCTTTTAAAGTTCCATTTTCTTTTGATTTTTGACTATCTTTCATGCACTTTAATATTGTCTTAAGAACAGATAAAGTTGGTGACAGGAGTATGTTCAAGGTATTTTCTATGGTTATCAAGCATATGATTAGGGTTAGTAGAAAATTGACCAATTTCTCCTAAAAGTTTTTTATGTGATGCAATTCTCATATCTTTGAAGTATACTTCTATTAGGTCCTTAGTAATTCTAATATCAACTCCACTTTGAACATACTCATAAGGAACGGAATAGTACATGCGGTTCACTTGGACATGGTAATTTAATTGAATCTTTGCAGTTTTCCATTCCGCTAGTTGGTAACGTGGGTAACGAAGGGGAATCAACTTACTCCTTTCCTCTTCGTTATACACACTCCTTCTTGAGCCTTCTCTTTTTTGGAAGGGTTCATCATTTAACTTATCTACATCTTCTAATATTTTTGAATTTAGGTCATCGAGGCTAAAACATTGATAATATCTCAAAGAAGCAATAATTTATCTACTAATGTAACCGACACTTCCACTTCCTTCAACACTAGGCTTATCCTTAGGTGCTTTTACTCGTGCAGGGACAATTGTTGTTTCATAATAATTTGCTAAATTACGGTATGCCTAATTTAATACTGGTTCCTCTAACTGCTTTATTCACACCTGTCTTTAAGTTATCAGAAACTAAAACCTCTGTGACCCCATTAAAGCATTCAAATGCATGAATATGTGCCATCAACCAACTTTGTGATGTCATATTAAAAAATCCTTATGTATAAAACAATTGACTATATTGTAGGGTTGCAACAAATACATAGACAGGTATCTTCTCACATGTAGTTCTGTCTGTAATAGACAAAGTATCACCAGCCCAATTAACTTCCATAATTTCACCTTGTTTGCGTCTTATGGGCATGGTTAACTTATACTTCTTTGTGTAATTTCCATAGTGTCTACAAAAAGTTCTATAAGCGTAAGGGATTTGTTACTATACCTAGCACGTCGGGAGTACTCATAATGAAGCTACTTTAATGTCATATTTTTCTTTTGTAGCTCACGATGCACCTCTTCCCAATCTACAGGGAAATATCCTTTTACAATAGCAATAGCTTCTTTTTTAGGGAACAAGAACTCTGCTAACCATTGGTTGGTCATTTCATCAGTCAATTCGACCAAGTCTAAATGCTTAGCCTTTTTAATTACATCTGATACTGTTTGCCTGGAATGACCTACACTGGAGCTAATGGTTCTTTGACTTGTCCCCTTGAAATGTAACTCAAGTATCCTGCGGTAATGAATCATAAAAAGCTTCCCATATAATTTAGTCATGCACTAAGCATGCACATTCATTATATAGGAGGTGTAGAATAAATGGTCTATTAATTGCATTTGATGGTCTATTTGATAACAATTAGTGGTCTAAAATTAGGCATCGATGGTCTAATATGAAGGCAATACTCAAAGCTTTCTTATCTATTTCTTTTCGTGGGCTCTGCCCACACCCGACCCATGAAATGGTTTAGAAATTTTTGGGTGCCATTGCCTGCAACAAGCTTAACGGCTGTTGCAGGCAATGGCTTCTCCTTGCATAAAGAGAGGTTATTTTTCTTTAATACCAGATATATTTCTCTGATATTTGGGTTCAATTTTAGGATAGAATTCGCCGTAACTATCTCTTGGAATATCAATGAATTCACCATACTGGCTTTTAACTGTTTTAGTTGAATATCCATTTCGTTTATTGGTTGTTAGATTTTAAATCTTTTTCATTTTGACATAACCAAGTGTGACATCCATCTTATCTTCAAGTTTTCCATGTTTTCATCAATACTTGGCATCATTAAATATATTGATATTATTTACGAAAAAACTTGCAATAAATGTAAAAATGTAATAAACTATATATAGTAAATAATATACATTTATTATCTGTTGCATTTATTATTAATTTGGCTGTTTTATCGAGTCTGTCTCTTTTATTTAGCTTAAAAACTAAAGAAAGGTAGATATATTATGAATAAATTTGATATGTACGAGGGTATGGCAGTATCATCAAGTGACGATCTATATTTTTTGAAAATGTTTTCAGATTATGATCGATGTACAGATGAACCTTTAAAAATACTTTATGAAGATGTAAATTCGTTTTATTTTAAAGAATTGCGAAAAATACTTAATATTGAAGTACTATATGATGGCGAAGATGAGTTAAAAAAAGTATCTCAATTAAAGCGTTGGGCAGTAGATTATTTGGGTTTCAAAGGAAAAGAATTAGCTTCGCGTAGATATGATAAGTTGGATTGTATAGAGATAATAAGTATTGCTAAATCTGAAGGATATGCACTTAATTGCAGATATATTTCTTTGATATTTACTATTATTTTGTTAGCTGCAGGCTTCAAAGCAAGACTTGTTTCATGTATGTCAATGGATTTGAGGGATAATGAATGTCACTGGGTAACCGAAGTGTATATACAGAAATTAAAAAAGTGGATTGTAGTGGATGTACCATTGGATTTCTTTTACTTTGATCAAAGGGGTAATCTATTAAACTTAATAGAAATGCGTAGGTTAATAATTAGTGGCAAAGAATTAAAACTTTTTTCTACTAATAGTGAACATATTATGTTTGCGCAACAGTATTGGAAAAAGAATATATTTAGATTTAAATTTATATTGGAAAATAAGCATGATATGCTTTCATCAAACAAAAGGGATTTTATAGTCTTAAACCCAAAAGGATTTAAAATGGAAGATAAAATTATAAAATCGTCAAAGAATGTAATTACATCTATTCATTATTGTTATAACGATAAATATTTTTGGGAGGATATATAATGTATAAAGTGTCTAAATTCACATATAGTTGTGTAAATTCATATAATGAGTTGTTGCTTTACAATACATATAATGGAATTAATAGTTTTTGTAAATATCCAGATACAAGATATAAAATGATTTTTGAAAGAAAAGAAAAATATAGTTTAAATGAATTTGCTAGTAAACAATTGCTTGAAAAAGGTATTATTGTAGAAGAAGAAGCTGATGAAGAACAAAAACTGTTTTATCTTATAATGGACAGTATTAAGTCGGATAAATTAGTTTTATTTATTAATCCTACAGAAAAGTGCAATTTTAGATGTAAATATTGTTATGAAACGTTTGCACATGGTGAAATGACAAAGGAAAAGCAAAAAGAATTGATTGCATTTGTAAGAAATAACATTCATAAATATTCTGGTTTACATGTAGCATGGTTCGGTGGGGAACCTCTACTAGCAAAAGATTGCATAAGAACGTTATCTGAAAGTTTTATAAGAATATGTAATTTTAATAAAAGAAGATATGAAGCAAGTATGACAACCAATGGATATCTACTTAATAAAGAAGTCCTTAGCGAACTGTTGGATTTATATATTAAACAGTTTCAAATTACTATAGATGGCACGAAAGATATACACGACAGAAATAGGGTGACTGCCAATGGATTAGGTACATATGATAAAATAACACAAAATTTAAAGGAGATAAAAACTTTAAAAAGATGTGATTATTCAATTATAATTCGATCTAATTTAACTATTGAGAGTTTTAAAAAAATAGATGAGTATTTAGAAGTACTTGAATCATATTGTACAGGAGACAACAGATTCAGCGTAGCTATTTTTAAGGCAGGAAACTGGCTTGATAAAGCACAAGAAGATATTATGGACCAACTTATTACTAACGATAATAATTTGAAAGAAATATATACAGCAATTTTAAATTCAAACAAAAAAATTAATCTTAGTACTTTATTTCTGAATCCAGGCAGTGGAACATGCTATGCAGGCAGATTAAATAATTACTTAATATGTGCCGATGGTAGCTTGCATAAATGCACTGTAACGTTTGAAGATCCTAATACTAAGGTAGGTGAAATTAAATCAGGAACTATAAAACATAATAATTATTTTTATAAGATGATATCTAATTTTAATAAGTGTAAAGATATCTATTCTTGCTTTAATGCACCAATATGCATGGGTAATCCATGTCCCATTAAACAAAAATCAGGGAGTAATTGTTCTTATTTTAAGGATAGTTTAGATGTAATATTGCAGATATTTGATAAACAAAATCGTTTCCCTATAATTATGGAGGATTAATATGAATTTAAAAGACATAAGGAAAAATGTAATTTTAGTACTAGAAAAAGAAGGTGTATTTATTGATGACGATTATGCAGATGATATTGATGTAACAAATTTACTTGAGGATTCAATACAATTTATATCTATTATTGTAAGACTTGAAGAAGAATTTAGTATTGAAATACCAAGTGAATTACTAATTTTAGATAATTTCAAGTCATTAGAACATATCTGTGAAATAATACAATCATTAATAAAAACTGAAAGTAAAGTATAAGACACTTTATACTTTTCTTTATAAACAAAAAATGAAAGGAGTTATTTTAATGAAGAATATTGAGAAAATTTTATTAAAAAAACGTTTAAAAAACAAAGACAAAGAAAAATTAATGCTTTATTCAACAGAAGGGAACTCATGTTCTAATCAACCATATTCCGCGAACTGTTCTTGCTAACAGCACATATTAACAATATATGCAAATAAATTTAGAGTGTCCTAAATTTATTTGCAGTAATAATTATTATAAATAGAATTGATGATAGAATTATCTTTATTTCAATTACCATTTACATTTTAGTTTTTAAACTGATATCATAAATAATGGGGTTTCTTCTTTGTTTATTTTCAATAGTTATAGCTATAAACAAAGTTGAAACTTTTTATACAATTTATTAGATTTTTACTTCATATAATATAGGATTTAAGAATTAAATATTTGCTTTTGTGGTTCATAACATGCATATATATATCAAAGGAGGATGTAATATGTCAAAATTACCATTTATGATATCTGAGGCATGGAATAAGAGTAGATGTTTATTTTTAATAGTGGTACTTCAGAATATTTTCAAAGCAACTGTACCATTAATTAATGTATTAGGGTTAGGTTTTGTGGTTAATGCTCTCTTATTAGAAAATTCTATGAAAAAGGTATTAAGTATAATACTATTATATTCGCTTACAAACCTGGCAGTTTCAATAATTGAAAATATACTATCATATTTTCAATTTGTTCAAATGCGTAAAGTTACTAATATGATGCAGTTTCAATTTGCCAAAGATGCCTTAAACATTAATTATCATTATGTTCTAGATGGCAAGTTAATAGATTTGAAGAAAAAAGCGATGAATGCCAATCCATCTATTTATTTGTTACATTTCGGAAATGTATTAAACCAATTATTGCAATTTACAGGTATTGTGTATATTATATCACGTCTTAGCCCAGTATTTATTTTATTGATGCTATTCACTTGTAGTATTAGTGTTCTATTAACTTTTAAAAGCCGTGAAACTCAATATGAATTCAATAATTCCAGGATAAAAAGTGATCGGATAATTGATTATCTTTATAAAGTAATGAGTGAATATCGATTTGCTAAAGAAGTGCGGATGAATGGTGCGGATCGTTTCATGAACATTAAGTTTAAAACTATAGTTAAAGAACATTTAAATAAATTCTTATGTCATATAAGTAAATTAAATCGTTTGGATATGATCAAAGTTTCTATAGTAACATTACAAAGTGCGGTGATGTATTTATATTTTACATATCAAGTGTTCATTACACAAATCACCATTGCAGAATATACTGTATTATTAGGAACAACGACGTTGTTAAATACAGTTCTTATAGCATTTTTTGATTATATTGCTCAGTTGAGAAATGTTTGCAAAGATATCGATTACTACCATGAGTATACTGACATGGTAAAGAAATATAGTTCTATAGCAGAAAGTGAGAATATAGCTGAAGTAAAGATGGATTTTAGTAGACCTACAATTGCATTTGAAAATGTCTCATTTACATATCCTGGTACAGAAGTACCAGTACTAAAGAATATTAATTTTGTAATAAATTATGGAGAAAGTGTAGGATTAGTGGGGCTTAATGGTTCGGGAAAAACAACATTAGTTAAGTTACTAGTTCGTTTATATGATCCTGATGAAGGGAGAATAACAATTAATAATGTTGATATAAAAAAATTACCTTTTCATCAATATAATTCGTATATTAGTACCATACTACAGGATTTCACATTATTTGCCTATTCTATTAGAGAAAATCTAGTATTTGGGAAAGAATGTGATGAAAGCATATTACTTGAATATATTAATCAATGTGGTTTAAAGGATAAGGTTGAAACATTACAAAAGGGACTAGATACTTCTATATACAGGTACCTGGATAGCGATGGTGTTGAGTTTTCAGGTGGAGAAGGACAGAAGTTGGCATTGGCCCGTGCACTTGTTAAGAATGCCCCTATTTTGATTATGGATGAACCAACAAGTGCGTTAGATCCTGTGGCAGAGTATGAATTGTTTGCACAATTAAGTAGAATAGCTAAAGGAAGAAATGCTTTATTTATTTCGCATAGATTATATTCAACACGCTTTTGTAATAAAATAATTGTTCTTAATGAAGGGGAAATAAGGGAGATAGGAAATCATGATGAATTAATTAAAGCCAATAATTTTTATGCTGAACTTTTCAATGCACAAGCAAGATATTACCAAGAGAATGGGGTGCTTATACCATGAAGAAGCTTATGTATAAAATAAATATGGGCATTAAAATCTGTAAATTTATCGCTTCTTACGAACCAATGTACATATTTTTGTTTCTATTAAATATAATATGTAGTTCTATTTTACCATTATTTTATGTATATGTTCCCAAAATGTTTATAGAGTTGCTTATTAGTGGGAGTCCATATCCTCAAATTGCTATTAATGTATTGGTATATTCACTAATATTATTATTAATTGAATTATTTAAGCAATTTATTACAACTAAAAGTAATTATCTTATTGAAAAATTTACTCTATCCCTAAAGAATGATATCGGGTTAATTACAATGCAGCTTGAGTTAATAAACGTTGAAAGAGCATCAAATAGAGATATTATTTCATTGGCGAATAATGTATATCAGATAAGCAGTTTAGCTACAATTACACAGAGTATTATATCTAACGTTATTACAGTGTTGGGGTTGTCATATATAATAGTGCGTCTTGAATGGGTATTTGTAATGTTAATAGCTTTAACATTAATTATAAAAGCAATTTTTGTTAGATTTCAATTCAAATATAGGGAAAAACAGCGTATAAAATTTGCAAGGAATGATAGGGTAGGTAATTATCTTACAGATATATTATATTTTAAACAAGGTGCAGTTAAAGAAGTTAGAGTTAATAATGCACAGAATTGGTTAATGGGAAAAATAACTGCATGGCGAAACGAAATGGTAGAGTTACAGTATGCCGATTATGGTTTGTATACACTGATTCAAATATTATCCGCTGCCATGACTACAATTCAGTCTTTTGTTGTATTATGGATTTTAACTGGCAGATATATAGAGAAGGTAATTAATATTGCAGATTTTACAATGTATTATAGTGCTATTACTACAATATCGACAAGCTTATCTTCTATAACAAGTCAAATAAGTGAATATAATAGGCAAATTCTTAATTTTAATGATTTTGAAAAAATAATATCATATAAAAATCCCAAAAATAAGGTCCAGGAATATGATATTAGTTCGGAGCTTATAACCATACCAGATTCAATTGAAATAGTACTTAATGATGTTTGTTTTGCTTATCCAGATAGTAATAAAATGGTTTTAAAGCATATTAATTTAAAAATAGGTAATAGAGAGAAGCTTGCAATTGTCGGTAAGAACGGGGCAGGGAAAACAACCTTTGTAAAATTATTATGTAAGTTCTACAGACCTACTAGTGGAAAAATAACACTTAATGGTATTGATATATGGGATATACCCAATGATAAGTATTATAAATTAATATCAACCGTTTTCCAAGATTTTATTAATTTTGCCTTTTCGCTAAAAGATAATATAATCTTGAACCAACAGTATGATCAGAATAATTTTACTAGTGTGATAGAAAAAGTGGGACTTACCGATTATATAGGTGCCCTTAAAGATGGTGTTAATAGTTATATAACTAAGCTATTCAATGATAATGGAATAGAGCTTTCAGGAGGTCAGGAGCAGAAACTTGCTATTGCCCGTGCATTATATAAAGGAAGTCCTGTTTTAATATTGGATGAGCCCACAGCATCACTGGATCCTAAGGCAGAAAGTGAAATATATGATAATTTCTTTAAAGTTGCAAAAGAAAAGACTACTATTTTCATATCCCATAGGTTAGCAGCATCTGCAAGTACAGATAAGATAGCAGTATTTTCTGAAGGTGAAATTCTTGAATATGGCACACATACACAATTAATGAACTTGAAAGGGCTTTATGCAGAAATGTTTGAGAAGCAAAGTCATGCCTATAGTAATTAATTAAAAATAAAAAATTATAGGAGTATAATAATTATGGGAGTTATTAAAATTGCTATATTAGATACAGGTGTAAACGCAAACCATAAAGAATTTATAAATACTAAACTAAATGGTTATGCATTATACGTGAATTTAAATGGTGAAGTAGAAAAAAGGAATGAATTCCATGATGAATTGGGGCATGGGACTGCAGTGTTTTACTTAATTAATAAATTTTCAAAAAATGCGGAAATAACAAATATAAAAATATTTCATGGTAAAACAGCTAATATTTCACAAGCTGATTTCGAAAAGATTCTAATATATATATATGAGAATTATAAATACGATATTATTAATATAAGCATGGGTATAGTTAATTGTAGTACAACTAATCGTATGCAAGAAATTTGTAATCTTTTTAGAAAAAACAATACAATAATAATTTCAGCATTCGATAATGATTGTGCAATTTCTTTTCCAGCCTCACTTAATAATGTGATTGGTGTCGATAGCACCAATGAAATTGAAAATCCATTAGACTATATAGTTAATAATGATTGTATTGTCAATGTAACATGTAGAGAAAAATATGTAAAGGTCGCCTGGGTAAATCCAGATTATAATATTGTAAAAGGTAATAGCTTTAATTGTTCTTTTATAACATCTAGTGTTTGCAATATGTTGCACGATAATGATTTAGATGATGTATGGGACTATTTTTATAAAAAGCAAAACCAATCCAAAATAACAACAAGAAAGCTGGATTTTAAAATCTATAATGCTATTACATTCCCATTTAATAAAGAAATACATGTTCTTGCCACTTATGAAAATTTACTACCATTTAAAATAGTAGGATATTATAGTGCTGCTATAACGGGCCATGTTGGACGTAGTATCAATTCTATTCTCAATCATGGAAATAATAATAGTATAGTTAAGGATATTAAAAATATTGATTGGGAGTCTTTTGATACGCTAATATTAGGACATTTAGATCAACTAAATAGTATTGCAAAAAAAGACTATACCAAATATTTAGTTGATAATGCATGTAGATATGGAAAAAATATATATTTATTCGATAAACTTGATACAAAAATTCCAGAGATATATAATAAAAAAATTTATATACCTAAAACGG
>JGI24707J26582_10003713_pt1 | contig 10855 bp, 6 predicted proteins | sample BioPla1DNA1_FD_26582 | JGI IMG/M metagenome (IMG submission 26582) | reverse complement strand
AATAATAAATTGTGTATCTTTCGTTAATTTATGCAAATATTTTGCATAACGTTTGACATTGGAATCATCTAAAGCTGCCTCAATCTCATCCAACAAACAAAATGGAGAAGGCTTAAGATTTTGTATTGCAAATAACAAAGAAATGGCTGTAAGCGCCTTTTCTCCACCAGAGAGCTGCATCATATTCTGCAATTTCTTTCCAGGGGGCTGTGCATTAATACGAATACCTGCCTCAAGGATATCTTCTCCCTCAGTTAATTGAAGATCTGCTTTACCTCCACCAAACAATTCTTTAAATACATGGTCAAATTGTTTATTGATTGCCTTGAATTTCTCGGCGAATTGTATCCGCATCTCAGTATCCAGTTGACGAATAATCTCAAGAAGAGCCTCTTCGGATTTTATCAAGTCCTCACGCTGGATACTAAGAAAATCATATCGTTCCAGAAGGTTCTTATAATCTTCAATGGCGTTTACATTAACATCACCTAAGGTTTTAATCTCACCTTTAATCTCACCAATGGATTTCTTGATCTGAGCTAAGCTAATCTCTTCATTTATTGGATATTCTGAAGCCGTTGTAACGGTTAGTTCATATTCGTCCCACATATAGCTAATCAACTGATCCAGTTGGCCATCAATCTTTTCTAGCTGGTTATTTAAACGGAAAACCTCTTTATCTAGATCATTCATACGATGGACAAGTTCCTCACGCTTTGCATAGAAACTCTTATGTTGAATGTTGATTTGCTCTTTCCTACCTATTTGCTCTTTAATGTTATCTTCTAACTCGTCAATGGCTTGTTGGTAAGACTGTATTCTGTCTTGTGTATTTCCTATCCTTTCCTTACGTTCTTTTATAAGTGCAGAAGACTTAAGTGAATCTTCTTTAAGATTCTCAATTTCATCATATAACTTTTCAATTTCCTTCTTTATACGTCTAATATTTTGGAGTATAAACTGATTGTTCTGTTCCAAGGAGGAGAAATCCATCTTTAATCCTGATACCTTCTCAGATGCAAGTCGTTCCTTCTCCCTTTCTTCTTCAAGTAGCATACTCCTACTCTCAATAAAGGCTTCTTTTTCTTTGTTTTTTTCTGTGTTTTCTGTTAAGGATTGCATTAATGTATCTAAGTTATTTTTTAGTTCCCTTGCTTGGATATCAATTTCTTGTAATTCCTTAGTATATTCCATGAATACTGTTTCGGATTCTGTCTTTTTCGCAAGTTCTCTATCTAAATTCATTTTTGCGGTATTTTGTTCTAAGAATTTATTCTGTAGAAAAGCCTTAGCTTCTTCTAAGAGGTTACGAAGTTCTGCCTTCTTCTGCTTCTCCTCTTCTTTTTGTTCAAGGAGTTTCTGGGCTTTTGACTTATATGAAGCGATCTGTTTCTCCATTTCCTCTATTTCACGGCGCCTGCCAAGCAGATTGCTAGAATTTCGATAAGCACCGCCGGAGATGGAACCACCAGGAGTAAGAAGTTCGCCTTCAATAGTAACTATTCTTAATGAATAACGATATTTTCTTGCAATTGCTGTAGCATGATCAATATGATCAACCACAAGAATTCTACCAAGTAGATAATTTATCAAAGATTGGAATTTTGGATCTGCTTTTACTAAGTCTGCCGCAATTCCAATAACACCCTCTTCCTCTAACACCTTATTATTATGTAATCTTGAGCCAGAGTTCATATTAGTCAATGGAAGGAAAGTAGCGCGGCCAAACTTGTTCTTTTTCAGATGTTGAACCAATTCCTTAGCCGTTTGTTCATCCTCGGTAACAATGTTCTGAATGGTACCGCCAAGAGCTATTTCAATAGCTGTTTCATAATTTTTCTCAACCTTAATAATATCTGCAACAACACCTATAATCCCGGGTACTTGGCTCTTTCTCTCCATTACCTTCTTAATACTATTACCATAACCTTCATACCGTTCAGTNAGATTAATTAAAGATTCTAATCTAGATTTTTCACTTAAAAACCTACCTTGTATTTTATTAAACTGTAAGGTGATTTGATCAATTTTCGCTTGCGTCTCTTCGATCAAACCTTCCGTTACTTTATTTTCTCTGGTTTGACGAGTAATTTCCTCTGAAATGCTCTTTAAATTCTCATTACAAGAATTAATTGCATCAATATATTGACTTTCATCGCTCTTGTTTTTGATGATTTTTTGATTTAACTCTGCTTTACGTATGTTATTTTGCTCTAACATAGTCTCATAGCGCTGCATGTTACCTTTTATACCAGAATTAATGTTTAAAAATTCAAATATAGAGTTATTACATTCTTCAATTTCTTTTGAATAACTAACTATATTTTCTTTTATCTGATTCAATTCTTCTAAAGCAGAGCTAAGCTGCTCATCCATTGTAGAAATCTTCTCATCAATAAGCGTCTTTTCTTCGAGATATTTCTTTTCTTCCTCTTTTTTAACTTTGATTTCACTCTCATGAGCACGAATATTATTTTGAACATACTCGTCGCTTTGCATAGCAGAACTAATTTGCTCATTAAGGAGCTTAATTTCACCTTCAGCTTGTTCTTTTTTCAGTTTTAGTTCATTATAGGAATTCTTTGCTTCTTCAAGTTCTACATTGCACTCATCCAACTGTATTTCTAGTTTTTGATACTCTTCTTTGGTGCTTTCATAAGCTTCCTTTGTTTGATTATAGTCTGAAGTAGCAATATTTGATTTCTCTACAACTTGCTCTTTTAAGCCACGAAGTCGATTATATTCCTTTTGAAATTGTTGGACATCTAATGCTTTGAGTTCTTCCTTAAGTTTTAAATATACTTTTGCCGTTTGTGATTGTTTCTCCAATGGAGCCAATTGCTTCTCAATCTCGTTGATAATATCAGAGACTCGGCATAAATTTTGTTTTTCCTCTTCTAGGTTTTTCTCTGCAACGGCTTTCCTACGTTTAAATTTAACAATACCCGCCGCCTCATCGAAGAGTACCCTGCGATCTTCCGGCTTACCACTTAGAATTTTATCAATCTGTCCCTGCCCAATAATGGAGTAACCTTCTTTACCAATTCCGGTATCCATAAACAGCTCCTGTATATCCCTCAGACGACAGGGGCTACCATTGATGAGATATTCACTCTCACCAGATCGATATACTCTTCTAGCAACGGTGACTTGTGTATAATCAATTGGTAATTTGTGATCTGAATTATCCATAGTAATAGCAACATAAGCATAGCCCAAAGGTCTTCGAGTTTCTGTTCCCGCAAATATAACGTCTTCCATTTTGGAACCTCTAAGTTGCTTTGCACTTTGTTCACCAAGTACCCAGCGAACGGCATCTGCTATATTACTCTTACCACTGCCATTTGGCCCTACAATACCAGTAATTCCATCATGAAACTCTAAAACCATCTTATTAGCAAAAGATTTAAAGCCATGGATTTCAATACTCTTTAAGTACATTATCTATCTCCCATCTGTTATCATGTAAGAAACTACCCCTATTTCTATGCCATATATATTAAGAAATATTTCTTTAAGACATACTATACTATTCCTTATTCTTTAACTTCTGAATAGCTTGGTAAGCCGCTTCCTGTTCTGCAGCTTTCTTCGTACGACCAACACCACAACCGATTTCCTCATTACCAATGCAAACAGCAATAGTAAATATTTTATTATGATCGGGACCTTCCTCGGATAGTAATCGATAGTGGATTTTTTGATTGTGATTATCATTTTGTATAATTTCCTGTAAGATAGTCTTACTATCGAAAAAGAGTTCCTTGTTTTTTAAATCATCAAGAATATTTTTGTGTATAAACTCTTTTGCATTAGTAAAACCACCATCTAAGTAAATTGCTCCAATAATCGCTTCCAGAGCATCTGATAATATAGAATCACGATCTCTTCCACCAGAGATATCTTCTCCTTTGCCTAGTAATAAAAATTGACCAAGGTTAAGATTTCTAGCACAAGCAGAAAGTGTCGGTTCACAAACAATGCTGGCACGGATCTTAGTCAATTCACCCTCGGATACCTCCTTATATTCTTTATACACATATTCACTTGTAACAAGTTCCAAAACAGCATCGCCTAGAAACTCTAGTCGTTCATTGTTACTCTCCCTATGCATTCTCATTTCATTTGCATAAGAGCTATGTGTTATAGCATGAAGCAAGACGGAGGGTTCTGAGAACTTGTATCCAATCTTATTCTCCAGTTTTAAAAGCATCGCATCTGATTTTTTACGTATATTCATGTATTAAAAACTTCCTCCTTTCAAAACAAACTATCTTTCTATTTTAAAACGAAATCTTCATCTTTGCAAGAAGTAATAATCCCTAGCGAATTGATTTATATGTTTCAACTCGCATAGTATGTTATTCCACTTAATCAATTGTCAAAAATTCTGTATCGATTTATTGTATTACCTTGTTAAAGTGCAAGGATAAGAAAAAGAGCAACATGAAAGCTTAGTTGCTCATTTTTCTGATGATTTAATTATTTAAAGCATTCTTTATCTGTTCAACTGCATCCTCAACGGTAACAATGTTTTCTGCATCTTCGTTGGCAATTTCAATATCAAACTCTTCTTCGATTCCCATGATAATCTGGAATACATCAAGAGAATCTGCACCCAAGTCATCTACAAAGGTTGTATCCATCGTTATATCATCTGTATCCACATTTAATACTTCGCTAATGATTTTTTGTAACTTTTCAAATTCCATAATCATTCACCTTTCTTTTCGATTATTCGTTATTACTTAAATTATTTTTGATTTTCTCAGTGATGCGCTGTTCTGTAAAAGTAACACACTGTATAATGGAATTCCGTATTTCCATACTCTTTGAATTCCCATGAGTCTTTACAACAAGACCTTTTAATCCTAGCAAGGGAGCACCGCCGTATTTTGATGAATCAAAATCCTTTAATGTATCCTTTAATGCTGGCTTCGCTAGAAGAGCACCAATTTTACTCTTGGTCGAACTCATGAGTCCTTCCTTAATTTTCTTGATTAGCGCCATTCCCAATCCTTCATAAAGTTTGAGTATCACATTTCCAACGAAAGCTTCGCATACAATGACATCAGCGCCTCCATAAGGTATCTCTCTTGCTTCAATGCTTCCGATAAAATTAATATCATTACAATTTTTAAGAAGCGGAAAAGTTTCTTTCACCAACATATTACCCTTTTCTTCTTCTGCGCCGATATTTACAATTGCAACTCTAGGATTATTGATTCCTATGACATCCTTCATATAGATAGAACCCATCTTTGCAAACTGAACTAAGTGAGAAGATCTAGCATCTACATTAGCACCACAGTCTATAAGTAATGATACGCCATTAATTGTAGGTATAACCGGAGCCAATGGTGGACGCTCTACTCCCTTAATCCTTCCAACAATCAATTGACCTCCTGCCAANACNGCACCAGTACTTCCGGCGGATACAAATGCATCTGCTTCTCCACTTTTTATTAAATTTAATGCAACGACGATAGAGGAACCCTTTTTTCGACGGATTGCCATTACAGGTGCCTCATTGTTCGTTATGATTTCATCCGCATGAACAACTTCAATACGTGTCTTATCATAATCATACTCGCTTAGTCCCTTTTGAATAACATCCTCTTTACCAACTAAAATAACCTTGATGTCCTTCCTATCCTGGACTGCCAGTACAGCTCCTTTTATGATTTCATATGGTGCATTATCACCACCCATAGCATCAACTGCAATCTTAATCGTTTTTTGCATATTCCTCCTCATTTCTACGCTGCTTATATTTTGTTTCACCGGTGAAACACATCCTTCTAGTGAGCCAATTATCACTAGTTAGATCATGTTCGCATTGCGAAACACTTCTCGCCTGGCATGACATTGCCTACTTGGCGAGATTGCGCATGCTTAAGTTTGTGGATGCAGCGCAGACACAAACTTGTTAAGTGAAAGATTTGCACATAAGTATATTAGCTTACAGTATCAATCCCATAATTAATTAAAAAGTGGAAGGTAAGCTAATCTATAAAACAATATACTCGATATCTATATAAAAATCAACCATATTTTATAACAAATACAAGACCCACACATTTGATGCATGGGTCTTGTATTTGTAAAAATAAAAGCTTACATTTTTTTATAGAAAAACGATCGATAATTCATAAATCCGATCTGAGCAGCTTGAATAATCTGCTCCGTGCTTCCTACAAATAAAATTCCGTCCTTATTTAAAGCGGAATTAAAACTAGAATAGATACGGTCCTTTGCCTCATCTGTAAAATAAATAAGTACATTACGACAAATAATCAAATCACAATTCGAAGGATAAGGATCCCGTAATAAATCATGCTGTTTAAATTTAACACATGATTTGATTTTTTCGGAGATTTGGTAACTTGTATCTGTTATTTTAGTAAAATACTTATCCATGAACACATCAGGTACGTTCTTTAAACTTTTCACATGATAAAGACCACAATTTGCCTTTTCCAAAACCTTTCTATCAATATCAGTAGCAATAATTTCTATATTATCTAAAGGCATAAATTTGGATAGAAGCATAACCATTGAATATGGTTCATCTCCTGTGGAACAAGCAGCACTCCATATTTTTAAATTCTTACCGAATTGTTTAAATAAATTTGGAAGAATTTCATTTTCGAGTAAATTCCATTGTTCGGGATTCCGAAAAAACTCCGAAACATTAATGGTTATGTAATTGATAAATTCATCGTAAATGACTTTATCAGACTTTAATTTTACAACATAATCTGCATAGGAGTTTATTCCATGCTTTGTAATAAGAGCATCAATGCGTCGCTTCATTTGACGTTCTTTATAGGAGTTCAAATCAATCGTTGTCAAATTATAAATCGATTGCTTAAACACCTCATAACTATCCAGCATTCTTTACATCTCCTTGTCTTATGTAATACATCCGTGGCAGGATTAATATACCTACCACGGATGATGAAAGTCTACACTTAGTGTATCGATTATTCAGTTACTTCAGCTTGTTCCTCTTCCTGAGTATCTGTTGCATTTTCCACATTATCTACATTCTCTGCACTATCAGCATTCTCAGCATTCTCAGTTTCAGGAATATCCATTGCTTTAATGCTCAAACTGATTTTTCTATCTTCTTTATTAAATTCAACTACTTTAGATGTAATTTCTTGTCCAATTGTTAGTACATCGGATGGCTTATCTACATGTTCCTTGGAAATCTGGGAAACATGAAGAAGTGCATCGATACCTGGCTCAAGTTCAATAAAAGCACCAAAGTCTGTCATACGTGCAACAACACCTGTAATAACATTACCAACAGCATATTTATTCTCAGCATCAATCCAAGGGTTCTGATCCTCGAATTTTAAACTAAGCGCAATTTTTTCACCTTGAATGTTCTTAACAAATGTAGTAACTTTATCGCCTACTTTGAAAAGATTTCTAGGGTTTTCTACTCTACCCCAAGACATTTCAGAAATATGAAGTAGACCATCTGCTCCACCAAGATCGATAAATGCACCAAAATCGGTAATGTTCTTAACTGTTCCTTCAATTGTCATACCAACTTCTAGTTTTTCGAATAATTCTTTCTTCAATTTTTCCTTTTCAGCAAGGATTAATTGCTTGCGGTTACCTATAATTCTTCTCTTACGAGGATTGAATTCGGTAATTACAAAACTGATTTCCTGACCATTGTATTGGTTTAGATCCTTTACATAGCTATCGGAAATCAAACTTGCAGGAATAAATACTCTAGCTTCATCGATGATAACACTTAAACCGCCTTTAAGCACTGCGGAAACTTTTGCCGTAAGTACTTCATTATTATTAAATGCTTCTTCCAATCTCTTATTGCCCTTTTCAGCAGCAAGTCTTTTATAAGTTAGAGCAACTTGTCCTTCTCCATCATTTACTTTAAGGACTTTAGCTTGAAGCTTATCACCTACATTAACAACTGTGGTTAAATCAACATTCGGTGTGTTTGTGTATTCATTTCTTGTAATGATACCTTCCGACTTGTAGCCTATATTTAAGATTATTTCATCTTCTTTCACAGCTAAAACTGTTCCTTCTACAACATCTCCGTTGCTTATTTTAACTACCTCTTCTTCTTCCAATAATTGTTGAAAACTCTTTTCTGACATTACGGTGTGAACCTCCTTGATAATTTTGTTTGGGGTCGATGCCCCTGCTGTAATACCTACATTTCGAAAGGATTTAATCAATTTTAAATCCAGGTCATCAAGTTTCTGTATATAGTAAGTATTTTCACATTCTTTTTTGCAAATTTCATAAAGCTTTCTCGTATTTGAGCTAGCTTTTCCGCCGATCACAATCATCGCATCGGATTGCCTTGCTAATTCATAGGCTTCGCTTTGTCTAGCCTGTGTGGCATTGCAAATCGTATTTAAAACAAGTATATCATAACCCTTTTTTGATATAATTTCAACTAAATCTTGAAATTTCTTGTAATTAAATGTCGTCTGGGATACAATACATAGTTTTTGATCTTTAGGAAGTGAAAGTTGCTTTGCATCTTCTTCTTCCTGAATAACCATATAATTCACATTAGAATCTAGTTGATTCGTATTTTTAATCCATCCAATAATCCCCTCAACCTCAGGGTGGTCTGGATTACCTACAATGATAACAAAACGGTCTTGTTCGCTTTGCTCATGGACTATTTTATGAATTTTTTTCACAAATGGACATGTAGCATCTTTAATTTCATGTCCAAAAGAAGCGATTTCCTTATATGTTGCTTCAGTTACGCCATGGGACCGCAAAATTATTGTTCCCTTAGGAGCATCTTTTAATTCTTCTAAAGATTTAATAACACGAACACCCATTCGTTTTAATTCTTCTACCACTTCCTCATTGTGAATTATCGGACCATAGGTATATACATTACCGCCATTATTTGCCTCTTTATATACGACATCAACTGCTCGTTCGACTCCAAAACAAAAGCCTGCACTTTTCGCAGTAGTTATTTTCAATCTGATCAAACTTCCTTATCATTTATTATTTTATTAAAATATTCCATAATTTTATCAACTACTTCATCAATTGTCAATTCAGAAGAATCTAAATAGATGGCATCCTCTGCCTGTTTTAATGGCGCAAATTCACGATTCATATCTCGATTATCCCGTTCCTCGATATCCCTTTCTATTTCGTCGCGATCGGCCACAAGCCCCTTCTCCTGCAATTCAGTCCATCTTCTTCTTGCTCTTTCCTTTACACTGGCTGTTAAATAAATCTTAAGATCAGCGTTTGGAAGTACGTAAGTACCAATGTCTCTTCCATCCATTACAACATTTTCTTTTCTAGCTAACTCTTGCTGCAATTCAACAAGCTTCAGGCGAACCGCCTTATGAACGGATGTGGCACTAGCCATATTACCAACTTCTTCGGTACGAATGAGACTATTGACATTCTCACCATTTAATATGACGAATTGCTCGCCATTCTTATATTCTATTGTAATATCAACTTCTTTACAAGATGTTGCAATTCTTTCTTGGTCCGAAGCATCAATATCATGCTTTAGAAAGTAGAGAGCCATTGCACGGTACATGGCCCCAGTATCTACATAGATAAATCCAAGTTTTTTAGCTAGCTTCTTAGCTATGGTACTTTTACCTGCGCCTGCAGGACCATCAATTGCTATATTATAATTGGCTTTGCCATGTTTTAATTGAGAATTTGCATTTGACATGATAAAAACCTCCATAAAATATTTAAGTAAGCATGGGCATATTTACATCCCGGCTACATTCAACTTATCAAATGATTCGATTTAAATCTACACATCCCTCGGAGGCTTTTGTCTCAGCCGAAGTATTCTATGACTAGAAAATCAAGCAACCCGCATTGCATATTGCTTCTTCATGTAATCGAACTTTAAGTAATCGAACTTCCAGCAAGAAAAGCAGTAGACCAAGCAATCTGAAGGTTATAACCTCCGGTCAAAGCATCTAAGTTTAACACTTCACCAACAAAATAAACGTTCTTAACCAGCTTTGATTCCATGGTGTAAGGATTCACTTCTTTCACATGAATTCCACCCTTAGTTATAACTGCCTGATTATAACCACTTAATTTTGTAATATGAAGTTGTAAATGCTTTATTAGTTCTACAAGACCAAGCCGTTCTTGCTTTGTAATCGAATTCACCTTTTTCTCTGGATCAATTTCACTAAGTCGAATGATAACATCAATTAATTTTTTTGGCAATAGTTGGTCAAGAGAATTTTTGAATTGCTTATTTTTAACTGCCTCAAAATCACGTAGGATTCGTGCATCCAATTGTTCCGGTGTTAAAGCCGGTTTTAAATCAATATTTAGGATAAGTTCTTGTTTCTTATTAAGGTAGGGAATAATATGACTGCTGGCACTTAAAATAACTGGCCCACTGACTCCAAAATGAGTAAATAGCAGTTCTCCAAAATCACGAAAAATCTGTTTCTTGCCTGCATTAATGGTAATCTCTATATTTCGTAACGACAATCCCATTAATTCTTTTACATAAGATTCTCTCAAATGTATCGGAACTAAGGAAGGATATAGATCCGTAATCGTATGCCCCATTTTCTTAGCAAAGGTATAACCATCACCAGTGGAGCCTGTTGTCGGATAAGACAAGCCACCAGTGGCAATAACAACCGCGTCCCCAGCCCATTCCTGTGGATTGTTTTTCAACTTAATGCTATGGAAATGACCATCTCTTGTATGGATGCTTTCGACTTCACTATGATAATGAACATTAACCTTCTGGTTTTCTAATTCCCGTTTTAATANNCCTATAACATCTGAGGATTTATCCGATTTAGGAAATACACGATTTCCCCGT
>JGI24707J26582_10003708_pt1 | contig 10856 bp, 8 predicted proteins | sample BioPla1DNA1_FD_26582 | JGI IMG/M metagenome (IMG submission 26582) | reverse complement strand
CCCATTGCCGTCTTCGTTCGGTCAACGGCCCAGAGAAGGCTGCCGCGCCTCTTCCTTTCACGGATCGTCTCGGTAATCTCGAGATTGAAACGCGTCGAGCGGTCAAGCACCATGTACTCACGTATTTTATAAGGCTGAATATCACGTATCTGGTCGGGAGTCCGCTTTTGCGTCTCCGACAAATATGTCAGTAAAGCGGCGGAAGCTCGCGGCCACAAGATGTCACTGTCGGAAAACTTCAGTCCGAATGATCGTGCCGTATCGGAAGAAAACGCGCTTTCTTGGAGTACCGTACATGTGACAGCCTGACGTTCGAGATAATTCTGAAAGCGGCGGTCAGTCGCGAACCTCTCATTGACGACGAATTCTACGGGATTGAGACGCGAGAGCTCATCGAAGAGCTGCGCCTCGCCATTTGAAGACAGAAACTCCGTCGTCTCGAATCTTCCGGAGGAGAGATCGCATGCCGCGAGTCCGAACGCATCGCTTTCGCGGCAAACGCAACACAAGTATTGGAAAGCCCGAGCGTCGAGCGATTCGGGATCCGTCTGCGTACCCGGCGTTACAACGCGCACGACATCGCGGGCGACGAGGCCCTTTGCCGTTGCCGGGTCTTCCACCTGATCGCAGATAGCGACTTTGTACCCACGGTTAAGAAGGCGTTTCAGATAAGAATCGGCGGCATGGTGCGGCACGCCGCACATGGGCGCGCGCTCGTCAAGTCCGCAATCTCTGCCCGTCAGGGCGAGCTCAAGCTCGCGTGCGGCTGTGATCGCGTCATCAAAGAAAAGCTCGTAAAAATCCCCGAGGCGGAAGAAGATGAGACAGTCGGGATACTTCTCCTTCTGCTCAATCAACTGCAGCATCATCGGCGTGAGCCGCGTTTTATCCACATTGTCAAAGGTAAGCGCCATGACTTTCCTCCGAACCTAGTCATCCTTTACCAACCTGCCGTCCAACGAATTGACATTGGCGCGCTCGATCGCGACGCGGACGATGTCGCCGCGGCAGACGTCGGCGAACGAATTACAGAGACATGAAGTGTTCTCTCTCAATACGCCGGCAAAATTAACGAGTCGATCGTCATGCGTTCGACCGGACAACACCGTATCGTCACGCCGGCTCCTGCCGTCGACAAGTACGTCCAAAACTTTATCTTCTAAAGCTCTATTTGAAGCGAGACTACACTCGTTCTGATATTCTACCAGACGCATGAATCGCTCACGAACGATATCCTGTTGACTTTCATCGAACCAATCGGCAGCGGGAGTTCCGACACGAGGACTGTATAAAAAAGTGAATGCCGCATCGAAACGCACCTCCTCCATGACGCGGAGCGTCGCCTCAAAATCTTCTTCCGTTTCACCGGGAAAGCCTACGATAAGATCTGTTGAGATACTGATATTTTCGCGGGCGGATCGCAATTTGCGGACGAGTTCGAGATAGCGGGCAGAGTCATATCGGCGGTTCATCTTTCTGAGTATCTTATCGCTGCCGGACTGAAGCGGAAGATGGATGTGAGACTCAACACGAGGTTCCCTGCCGATGACTTCGATCAATTCATCTGAGAGATCTTTCGGATGTGATGTCATGTAGCGAACGGCCCACAGCCCGTCGATGTGCGCGATTTCTTGTAAGAGCTTTGCAAAGGTCGGAGCGTCTGCAATTCCTGTTTTTCGGAGATCGTTACCGTATGAATTGACGTTTTGACCGAGCAGCATGATCTCTTTGGCGCCGAGTTTGACAGCGCGCTCCGCCTCTTCAAGAATCTTCTCATAAGAACGGCTTCGTTCGCGACCGCGCGTATACGGGACGATGCAGTATGAACAGAAGTTGTTGCAACCTGACATGATCGTGACGAGCGCGCGGTGCGGATCGCCGCGTCTCACGGGCAAAGATGTATCGTCACCAAGTCCGGAGCAATGTGTCAAGTCGACCGTTTTTCTTTTACCTGTACCGGCTGAAAGTACGTCAGAAAGTGCATGTGGAAGAACGCGTACATCGCCTGCGCCAAAGATAAAATCGACGTATGGAAATGTCCGCTTGACAGTCTCTACGTGTAACTCCTGTTCCATCATGCAGCCGAACACGCCGATGATCGGTCTCCCGCCTCTCCGTATCGGTTTAAGGCTTCCCAGATGGCCGTAAAAGCGATTGTCGGCGTTCGCACGGACACTGCATGTATTAAAGAGGACGACGTCAGCGACCTCGGGAGACGCTGCAAGACGAAAGCCCATCTCTTCCAGAATGCCTGCCGCCAGCTCACTGTCGTGATCGTTCTGTTGGCATCCGAATGTGCGCACGAAATATGTGGGCGGTTTTCCAGTATCTTGTAAGGAAGATATTGCCCATTCTTTGACGATCGAAAGCTGTTCGTCAAACTCGTACTCCGTTATCGTTTTGTAATTCTCAAAATGATCTTTCATGCTAAAAAATGCGTCTCGATATATCCTTATCAACTAAGATCATAACGGATGTCTTCTGGACGTGAGCCAGCGCCCTAAAAACCAGCGCCAGCGTAAGACCGATTTACGCGCTTTAATTTCCTCGTCACGATAGAAATCAAGCAATACCTGCAACGATTCATCATTGCGAACGATACGATCTCCATCCTGCGCATAGAGTGCGCGCTCGATAAATCGGATCAGCTCGGGCGGGAATTCCGTAAGACGTTTGCTCTCGACATGCGTAATAAAGGATCGAATCGATTCACAGTCATCGCGCTCCTCGCCGTTCAGGCTCCATAAGGCGAAGATATCCCACGTAATGCGTATGACAAGTTTCCTGATTCCCCAAAGCGTGAGTTTGCGTTCGATGTAATCCTCGCGATGCCTGATCGTATAGATATAATGTCGCCACAATAAATACAGTAACAGCGGCAGAATATAGAGTAGCCACTTCAGAGATACGGTGCGATCTTCGCCTCCTGTCGGTTCGGTGCCCGACTCATTCGGCGTCGGATCCGGTACCGTTTCGAGCTCGGGCTCTGTGGGCTCCGTCACCTCCGGAGGCTCAGTCACCAAAGGTTCTTCCTCCCTCTTTTCTTGTTGCGTCGCGTAATCGGTACGCGCCATGTCATCGAGCGTATCGCCGGGTGTCGCGTCGATCGGGATCCAGCCTGCTCCGGAGATCCATACTTCGCACCACGCATGCGCATTCTTCCCCGTCAAAACTTGCTGTTGCACCGCTCCGGGCTTGGTGGCGGGCACGAGAAAACCTTCGACGTAGCGCGCCGGAATATTCGCTTCGCGCGCGAGAACGGTCATCGCCGTCGCGAAGAAGGTGCAATACCCCTTCCCTTCATGGAGAAACCACCCAACAAATTCTTCGCTATCCGCAGGACTTGAAGCTTCGAGCGAATACGTCAAGCGCGTAGACAGAGTCTCGCGAATGAGGGCGATGACATGGGCATCGTTCATCTCATCTCCACGCTGATAGATCGCTCGATGTAAAGTCTCATCGAAATGCATCACATTTGTCTCGAGAGCGGGCATCGCCGGAAGTTCGAGGTAACGGGCACGCTCCTCAAGCGTCAGTTGCTGCGATTGTTCGTATGGAATGGTGTAAAGTGCGCTGAAACGACTTATACTCTCAGCCGTCAGCAAGTGGAGCGCGTTAAATGACTGTCCCGTCGACGTGTATCCATCTTCCGGGATGAGTTTATCGAGGTACATTTGGCCTGCAGTGTTGAAATAGGAGCTGAAAGCGCCTGTCGAAGTGAAACGATCGTATTCACGCGGCCTTCCGCTCTGGAAAACGATCTGTTGATCTTGTTCGGGAACAATCGATATGCGTGTCTGACGCAAGACGAGATTCATAAACTCGTCACCGCTAATATGCGGGACTCCGATATGTTTGCCCTGCGGCTCCTGATTTGAGAGATGTCCGAACAGCCAGTTCGGATTCATACTTTCGGGGATCCAGCCTTGCCCCGTATATGTACGATAGGCGGATCCTTTCAACCAGAGCGGACGCCCGTCCGTTTCAACTGTAATAAATGGCGTACTGCTCGGCGTCGCCGTACCGCCGATCTTCGTCTCATAAGGGTAGTATCCGAATTCCTTCAGCGAGAATTCCTTATATTCGATCGGCTGATCGCCGTGGCCGTACTTCTTGCCGACGACACGCGATATTTTGTCATCAAGCCATTGACTGTGGAAAAAATCAGGTGGAAGCACGACGTGGAACAGGACAATCAGACTCGTCATAAAAAGCGCGATCAAGGCAGCCCAGTTGCGTCTCGACGCCTCGCCGGAGCTCAATTTCAGTTTTAGATCGGTCATCTCGCTGAGCGTCGCGTATCGGCCTCCCGAGGGCTTTCTTTCAGCAAGGAAGCGCAGAACTACGAGCATCGCCAAGAGATAGAGTATTTTTATCTCAAAGTCCAGCGCTCCTTTGTTGAGAAATTCACCGAGTCCGTATGCGATAGAGGCGACGAGTCCCATGGCGAACGGCGCCGCGGATAAATTGATCCAAGTAAACATAAAGAGACTGAGCACAACGGCAAAGACTGTTGAGACTTCGGAATAATCGGCATCAGGAACCTGAATTTGATAAAAAGCGCTGTAAATCCACTGGCTGATTTCGTCAATGAGAGAACGAATAGATTGACTGATCGTCTGAAACATTTTCACGTCCGGCCATATCAGTGCCGACACGACGACGATGGCGAGCACGGCAAGTATGACAACGAAAGCGCGCCTGAATTTTAGAAAGACGATACAAAAGAGAAATGTCGCGGCAATCGCCGATGCGAGTGCCAGGGAATCTACCGGCAATTGAATCGTGCGCAAGAGAATATTCGTCAGAGCAAACGTATAGACCATCATAAATGCCGTCTGAATAAGAAGCTGAACGCTCGCATTTCTCAAAGGTGCATCCATTCGCTCATTGAGCTGACGTCCACTGATGGAAAGGACAGAAAGTGAAGATCTTCTCGATCTACGCATATTCACAACCTGCACTTTCAATGACATCGATGACTGACAGTGGGCGCTGATCGTGCACTTCTACAACCTCGATATCGGCCCTGCGGAGCATCTTCAACGCCTTTTCTTCTTCAGGTGTCAGACTGTCTGTGTTGAAATGAAAATAGATTACTTGATACGCTTTTCGCTGAAGCTCAACGATCGAAGCGGCTGTCGCTTCCGAAATACGGGAAGAAAAAAGGAGAAAGCGATCGCGAGAACCCGATCCCCTGCGGTTCTCGATCATCTCGCCGAGTGTTGGAAGCGTATCCGGCTCCATCATCGCCAGCAGACGTCTGTAACGCAAAGGATCATTGGCGAGCCGGAGACGTTCGGTGACGGACTCGCTTGAGCCTGTATGTAGCGACACGACCATCTCGTGTTGAATAAGCCAGTTGATTGTGCCCGAAACATAGTCGAGGATAAGGTCGCGAAGTGAAAGCGCCTTGTCGCACAATGCCATATCGTCGAGGAAAGAATATCCGGTGAAATCATCAAACAGAATATGTGTCTCAATTGCGAGAGGCGCCTCATACTGTTTGACGATGAATTCGTTCATGCGTGAACTGACCTGCCAGTGGATGCGCCTGATGTCATCGCCTTCGCGGTAAACGCGCATCGTGTCGATCTCATCACTCCGCTCCTCGACGCGCCGTTTTGCAAGTTCGCTCTCGTCGACTTGCCGAAATGCCCGAATCACTGTATTGTCAGCCCTGTCCGGCAAAGGCAATACGTAGGTCATCATGCGAATGTCGCGACTGCGGAACACTCTCTTAAATTTAAAGAGTCCGAAAAAAGTACGCGCTTCGAGCCGTGCCTCATCAAGAATCAGCTTTCCCGTGTGACGCGCAGCTACGGAAAAATTCAGCTCCAGCTCATCGCCCGCGCGAAGGTCGCGAAAAGTGACTTCCTTCTGTGAGCGAACGCTCTTATCTAACGAGCCGTACCGCGCTTTCAATTTTATTCTGAGAGGAAGCCAGCGCGTTTCGAGTCGAACAGGCAATATGAAATTGACGATCTCTCCGCGAGGAGTTTCCGGATCTACCGTGATGGCCCCCGTTACCAGACGCCTCTTCAAATAGAAAAGCTCGATAAATGAGACGACGATGAGGACTATCAATGTAAGAAGAAGGATTGAAAAGACCTCAAAGCCGAAATAACTCGCTCCTCCCAAGAGTGGAAGAATGAGCAGAAGACAAATGACAAGAAAAACGGTCATTGACGCGCAGGAACCGGCACCTGCCGCAAGATGGTATCAAGAATCTGAGCGGAGTCGACACCCTGTACTCGTCCTTCGGCGCGGACTAACAGCCTGTGCCGTAAAACGGGCTGGAAGAGTTGCTGCACGTCATCGGGAACCACGAACCCTCTCCCCTCGAGCAAAGCCCTTGCCTTGGCTGCCTGCAGGAGCATCAATGTCGCCCGCGGCGAGACGCCCAACTCGATGTCGCGATGTGAACGCGTCTTTTGCGCTAGGTGCGAGATGTAATGCTTGATCGGATCAGCTACGTAAACCTGACGCGCCGTCTCCTGCAGCCATATAACGTCATCAGACGACGCAACGGGCAATAAATCATCCAGAGGCTCGTCTTCCGAGAAACGATCCAAAATATTGAATTCTTCTTCGAAACTCGGGTAGCCGAGTGTGATCTGCATCATAAAACGATCGAGCTGTGCCTCGGGAAGAATATAGGTTCCCTGTTGCTCGATTGGATTCTGCGTCGCGAGCACAATAAAAGGCTGAGGCAGACGGTATGTTTTCCGATCTACCGTCACTTGATTTTCCTGCATCGCTTCCAACAGCGCCGACTGAGTCTTTGGCGACGTCCTGTTGATCTCGTCAGCGAGCAATATTTGCGTCATGATGGCTCCGGGTCGGAACTCGAATTCACCCGTAGTAGGGTTGAAGATGTTGTAACCCGTGACGTCGGACGGCATAACATCAGGCGTAAACTGAATGCGTGAAAATTGTAAGTCGAGTGAGCGTGCGAGCGCGCGCACCATCGTCGTCTTGCCGATACCGGGAACGTCTTCAATGAGCAAGTGTCCGCCCGCCGTTAAAGCGATCATGATCAGGCGAATCGTCGACTCCTTGCCGACGATGACACGATTGATGTTCTGTTCTATCGATCGACAAAGGACGACCGCGTCTTCTATATTTCTACTCATTTGTCAGCTCTTTCTTTTCAACTGTATTTATCTCGTCGGCGTCCGAATTAGTTTCTGACTGATCGACAGCCGTAAGTTCTTCCTGCTTCGACTCGCGCCTCGCGCGAATCGCCATCTCAATCCCTTCAGCGCCCGATCGCCGCTTGTTACCGGTAGCGGAAACAGCACTCTGGAGAGAACCTGAGGTCAGGTTCTCTCCAGAGAAAAAGTAAGGTTCCGTCGTCTGTTCACGATTGCCGGCAAGAGGTTCACGATTAATCAAAAAGTTCGGAATCTTTGTATAAGGGTCTTTAGTCGGCATCGATTGCTTTATGTCGGAAGATGGTATCTGCAAGTTCGGTTCAACAAGCCGTTCTCTATGTGCGTCGTCGTGAGAACGAAGAAGGGTTGGCGCACTGTGTGCTGAATTAGCTAAACGGCGACGAACTCTCTTCGTCATCTTTTTGCGAGGAATAATCGCGGTTCTGACGGCCACTTCTGGTCTTAATCGGAAAGCGTCAAGATTGCCCATCCGTCGAATATCTGAGAAAACGGTCATCTCGGAGTATTCTGCGACCGTTAAAGGTTTTTGGAACCGTATAGCCAGAAAAAGCTCTTTTCTTGAATGAGGATTGCGCGCGATCCACGCACGAACGTGGTAAAAACGCGGGACGGATTGAAAGCCGGCAGCCTCGCCAATTTGGACGTCATTCATCGATTCCAATGTTTTCCCGTAAAGCAGAACCATTTTCTCGATCTCATCGAGCGGGATAACACGCTTGCTGATAGGATCTTCGACGATGAGCTCATCATAACGCGTGATAAACAGCCTGCAAGACATGCCGGTCATACTCGAAAGACCGGAGACGACCGTCAATTCACCTCCCCATTTCGCTTTTCTCTCCCGCGTATCGTTCTTGATACTGCGTTTGTGCTGGAACGTGCGGATGCGGTTCCAGACCATGGCGCCCAAAGACGACGCCATCAAAGCGAAACCGACGTAATGTCCGAGAACCCCCATCCAGACGAGGATAAGCGAACTGATAAAGACGATGAAGAGTGTCAAAATCATACGGACATTCTACCATACGCCTATCGCTAGACGAGACGCTGTTGAGATCTCAATCGATTGTGGTCAGAAGAGAGCGACCTTTGATAGGCTATTGTGTAATGATCGCGTTCGTCACTCGTCAAGATCGACGATTTTTACTATTTCACCGGTTTGCTTATATATATGATGGGGCGGAACGGAAATGCGCACTGATGACAGCGGGTACACGATACTTCTCTCCCCGATCATCACGCCTGGATTCAATACAGCGTTACAGCCTACCTCAACCGACTCGCCGACGATCGCCCCGAACTTCCTAAGTCCCGTCGCGATGCTCTCATCTTTATAGCGGACAATGACGTGGCGCTTATCGGCTCGCAGATTCGAGGTGATCGAGCCTGCCCCCATATGAGCGCCATAGGCGAGGATACTGTCGCCGATGTAGTTGTAGTGCGGAACCTCGACGTGACCGAGCAGGAGAGAATTTTTGATTTCCGTTGCCGTTCCCACGACTGTGGACGGTCCAACGTAGGCGTTGCCCCTGATAAATGAACCCGGTCTGAGCTGTACACCGGCTTCGATAATCGTAGGACCTTGAATCGTCGCAAATTCGGAGATAGAGGCCTCTTTTGAAATCCAGATGTCATCTCCGATTTTTTCATACTCGTACGATGAAAGTGATGGACCGATCGCCTTGATAAATTCCCCGATCTTGCTGAGCAGATCCCATGGATAAAGAGATTCCGAGAAGAATTCATGAAATAGAGCGTTTCCGCAGATATTAAAAAAATGTGCTGTTTTCAGATCATCCAACGACATGGAGTCTCCCCTTCCGATTGAAAGATATACACAGTGATTTCCGTATGATAAGCATTTTATCATACGTGCAAAGTTTGACGATTTGATATCAACAGCTTAGAATGATCTCTGCGAGGTGTGGCGCAGTTGGCAGCGCGCGTGGTTTGGGACCATGAGGCCGCAGGTTCAAGTCCTGTCACCTCGACCAACAAAAGATACGGCAATTGAATCAATTTATCAGTTGCCGTATCTTTTTTTATTGTGAATTTCTCTTTAATAGATTTCTACAGGATTGTTGTTGCACACTCATAAAAAGGCATGAATATTTTATACTACGGCGACTCCTTCAGGATAAATTGAGGCTGACAAAAAAAGACAGAAAGACTAATGAATATGATACACCCTATCGGGTACAATAGACTTTAGTTTCAACGATTCAATCCCGATAGGGGTTGCTTATGTTAGAAATATTGAAATTCAACCCTATAGGGTATATAATACGCATATGAATAAGATTGCTGAATTTATTAAATCACAGAGAAAGGCTGCGCATCTCACTCAAGAAGAGTTTGCTATTCGTTCCGGCCTCGGTATCCGCTTTGTGCGAGAGTTGGAACAAGGTAAGAAAACCGTGCGAATGGACAAGGTCAACCAGGCACTCGCAATGTTCGGAATGGAAGCTGTGCCGGGAAGGAAGGATGATAAATGACGGCGGCTTACAGAACCGCTTACGTATATGTCAGAGACACATTCGCGGGAGAGCTTCGTGAGACCGATGACGGTTATTCCTTTGCTTATGATAAGGCTTATCTCTCTTTGCCGGACGCATCCTCAGTATCGCTCACACTGCCGTTGAAGGAGGAGCCATACATCTCCAAGACGATTTTTTCGTTTTTTGACGGACTGATTCCGGAGGGATGGCTTCTGGATGTAGTCAGTCGCAACTGGAAGATTGATCGAAACGACCGATTCGGATTACTTCTTGTAGCCTGCAGGGACAGTGTAGGTAATGTCAGTATCAGGGAGGTGCCGGTATGAATTGCTTATGCTGCGGTAAGTCTCTGCCGGGCAGCTCATCTGCAACGTGGCATAAGGCATGCATAAGACGCTTCTTCGGAACAGAGGTTATCCCTGACATTGACATTTCCGATCGCGCTCTGGAGATTATTGTTTCTGAGAACGTAAGTCGCGGCTACACGGTTCCCGGAGTACAGAAAAAATTGTCGCTCAATCTGATGAGCGAAGGCAATCCCCGACTGACGCTTGTGAATTATCCCACCGGATATATCTTGAAACCGCAGGTAAAGGAGTTTCCCTGTCTGCCGGAAGCAGAGCATCTTGTCATGAATATGGCAGATGCGTGTGGCATCGCTACGGTACCACACGCGCTGATCCGGATGGGAGATGAGCTTGCCTATATTACAAAACGTATCGACCGTATCATCGAACCAAACGCACCTGTTAAGTTGCTTGCCATGGAGGACTTCTGCCAGCTTGACTTGAGACTCACGCAGGATAAATATCGCGGTTCCTATGAGCGCTGCGCAAAGATCATCAGACGCTATTCTATGAGAACCGGGCTTGATTTGAGTGAGCTGTTCATAAGGCTTGTTTTCTGCTTCCTAACCGGAAATTCTGACATGCATCTGAAAAACTTCTCACTGATTGAGACAAGTGAGGGCAGCGCTGAATACGTGCTGTCTCCGGCATATGACTTGCTTCCGGTAAACGTGATCATGCCGGAGGACACCGAAGAGTTTGCGCTGACAATAAACGGAAAAAAGAGGAATATCCAAAGGAAGGACTTTCTCGTATTTGCCGACAGCTTCGGCCTCGGCGGCAAACCGGCTGAAAAAATGATTAAGAAACTGCTCTCAATGCAAGCGCGCTTC
>JGI24707J26582_10003705_pt1 | contig 10863 bp, 8 predicted proteins | sample BioPla1DNA1_FD_26582 | JGI IMG/M metagenome (IMG submission 26582) | reverse complement strand
ATCGAAATGCATCCGATTATCGGAATGGCAGTTCGTGAATCCGACGAAATAATTATAAAAATTGAAGTTTCCCCATGTTCTCCGATTATCGGAAAGTCGTTTAAAGAATTGAGACTGGAAACAGAAACGGGAATTTATGTCCTGGCAATTAAAAGAGACAACAGATGGATTTACAACGTGACGGGAAGTATTAAAGTTCTTGAAAACGATATATTAATCGGACGCGGCTCCAGAGTCGGTGAAGAAGCTTTAATTGAACTTTGCTCCTGTCCGGTTGAACATTGATTGTAATTGATAATTGTTGTAATTGATTATTGTTATAATTGATAATTGTTATAATTGATTATTGTTATAATTGATTATTGATATTTTTATTATTCAGGGTGATTTTTTGAGGATAAAAACACGCGGAGTTTTAAGAAAAAGTGATAAAAATAAATTGTTAAAAGAGCTTGAAGAAATTTTCGGGTCGGATATTATTTCTCCTTATACAAATTCCAAATTTGAAACAGTTGTAACTGATAGATTTAGTTTAATTTACGTTGACGGAAAACAAATGTTTATGGAATATGAGAATACTTATTTTCCTACAGTTCGCGGCGCTTTGCTTTTGAACCCGGATTGCAGAAAAGTAGTCGTAGACTCGGGCGCTGTTAAGTTTGTTGTAAACGGAGCCGACATAATGAGTCCCGGAATCGTTAAAGCCGACAGCGATATTGAACCGGGTGACCTTGTAATTATCGTTGAAGAGCAACACAATAAAACACTTGCAATAGGAAAAGCAATACTTAGCGGTCCTGAAATGGAAAGTTCGGATAAAGGAAAAGCCGTTAATTCACTTTCTTACGTGGGCGATTCCATTTGGGATATCGTACTTTAAAAAATTATAAATTTTGACATTATTGAAATTTTTGACATTATTTACATTAATTTGAATATAATTTGAATATAATTTAAATATAATTTAAATATAATGTTTTAAATATCATTAAATATAATATTGACTTACTGTAAAACAGTTTAAATATATTGACTTCGCTTAATATAACACAGAAAATCTGGAATTTATTTAATATTTTATATTTAATTTAATATTCAATATTTTAATTTAATAATTTAATATTTTTATTTAATATTTTACTTATTTTAAATCGGTGGAACATTATGAGTTTTTTAGAAAAATTATTCGGTACAAGCGGTGCAAGCACAACGGGTGACTATTCCAATTATATCGATCTTGACAAATATGAAAAAGAATTGGGAAGAGAGTTGTCTGACGAGCCTGCAGACACTTATATCAGAATTGCTGTTTTTACAAATTTCGAGCAAATCGCAATGCTTAAAAAAGAAATTTATGACGGAAATATTTTGATTGTAGACATATCGAATATAAAATCCGACGAAAGGCTTAGAAACCATCTTTTCAATGAACTTAAAGACGTAGTTTTGGATGTTCACGGTGATATCGTAGGAATGAGAGACAACAACATCCTCGTAACTCCGAACGGAATTAAAGTCGACAGACGTAAGATCGGCGGAAACTACTGAAAATTTCCGAAAAGGAAAAAATAAAAATAACTGAAAAGACGAAAATGACTGATAATACGAAAATGACTGATAATACGAAAATGACTGATAATACGAAAATTACTGATAGTACGAAAATTACTGAAAACAGTACCGAAAGTTGCAATTCTGTGCGAAACAGTTTTTGTGATCGCTATGTATCAGATGCTTCCGATAATACGGATTTCATTCCGGAGTTGGAGCCTTTTTTTGTAACAGACTCCGCATGCCCTGCATGTCAAAAAGACGTTGTTTTGAGTTGGCACAAGTCTAATATTCCTTATTTCGGCGAAATCGTTTTTATCACATCCGTTTGTGATTGCGGTTATGTTTTTTCGGACACGATGATTCTTTCTTCCCAAGAGCCGTCCGCTTACTCGATAGTTCTTGAAACGGTTGAAGACTTGAGCGCTCGTGTGATACGCTCCAATTCCGGCACTATCGAAATTCCCGAACTTGGCGTTTTAATTGAACCCGGCGAAAAATCGGAATCGTTTGTTTCAAACACCGAAGCCGTTTTAAGGAAAGTCCGTGCAGTCGTTGAAATGACAACAAAATGGAATAAATCAAATCCTGAGAAATTGGCTGTAGGAATCGAACTTATGAGAAGAATCGATGAATTTATAGAATGCCCTGAATCCTCTGAAAAAATAACGATGAATATAAAAGATCCGTTAGGAAACAGCGCAATCATAAGTTCAAAATCAACATCCAGACCTCTTACCGAAAAAGAGATTTCCGAACTTAAAACCGGAATGACAATATTTGAAAACAATCCGCTCGATGAGTAATGTTTTAATTTGTTTTATTTTATTTTATTTTATTTTATTTTTCCTTTGTTTTATTTTTTTTCCTTTATTTTATTCCGTTTCATTTTCTTTTTTGTCCGCATTAAATTTAAACGTAATAGAATCTGTTGTTACGTCTACCCGATTTAAATATTTGTGTAAAAAGTGGATCATATAGTCGATGTATTCAATAAAGGGCATCGTTATGATTATACTTTCCAGTATGTTTGCTCTTTCCTGTATTAATATCGCCGTTTTTTTGTCTGATAGAAGCATTATTCCGTTTCCGTTTTCAATTTTTTTCAGGTCACTTTTTTTAAGCTCGTTGTCATTGTCGTAATTTAAAAGATCTTTGAAGTCTATAAATTTGTTTTTGTATACGGGAATTCCTATATCTTTATACTTCGTTTCATCTTCCACAAGTATCAGTATATTTACATTTTCCTTTACTTTTTTCAAATCTTCCACATAATTAAAAAGTATATTTTCTTCTCTGCAAACTATTGTTATACTTTCTTTTGAGGATTCTATAATTTCCCTTGTTTTTTTGTCAATAGTCCATTTGCTTTTCAAATACCAAATAGGAGACTCGTTTTCTTTTTCATAATCAAGACTTTTTAATCCCGTTTCAATAATCTCGAATTCTTTTAAAAAATTCTCTCTGTTTTTTCTTACAAATTCTTTCGGTTCAACAGGTTGATAATGAATCGGTGACCCCTGTCTTACGCTTGCATATCCCATATTAACGAGATTGTTTAAAATTTCGTATACTTTTGCGCGCGGAATTCCGGTAAACTCGTGAAGCTCTCTTGCATTTGCATCGTTTAGCGCAACTAACCCTACATACGCTTTTGCCTCGTTTTCGGTAAGACCCATTTTTTTAATACTTCCAATCAATTTGTCAACCATTTTTATGTTTTCCAAAAAACCACCCCGTATTGTCGCTAAAATTAAATATCAATGTGTATTAAATAATGTGTATTAAAATCNGTTACTCCTATTANGGTAACAATCTATTTATACTATTTGTTGTTTATTATGTGGTATTTATTATCCGACTTTAATTTATTATTTGATGCTTATTATTCGAATTTAATGTTGGATTTTAATATATTTTAAACTTATAATATATTTTGTTTATAATATATTTGTTATATGTATAATTTTTTTATTTCATTCTTTTTAAAGAAGCGCTTTAAATGAGGTATAATTTATAATGTCGTTTTCATTGGAAAATTTGTTTAACAAATTATCAAAAGCGGTATTCAANTATCGTTTTTTTGTAATATTGTTGTTTATCGCTTTTATATTCCTAAGTGTAATCGGTGCTTCTTTAATTGTGATGGAGACGGGAACGGATACATATATAGATAAAGAGTCAAAACTGTTTCGCGATTCTGAAATGTATAATGACTTGTTTTCGTCAGAAAGTGTAGTCGTAATGGTTGAAGGGCAATCGGTTACCGACCCGAACGCTCTAAAAGCAATGTCTCGGACGGAAGATTTGATTCGTGAAATTCAGGGGGTCAATTCTGTTGTAAGTCCCGCAACAGTAGTTCGCGGAATAAATGAAAAAGTGTCAGGAAGAGCGGAAATTCCCTCTTCACAGGAAGAAGTGGATGCACTTTTGGTATACGCTCCGCCCGAATTCTCAAAACTGGTTACCGACTCTACACACTGTCTCATAATTGCAGAACTCAGCGACCTTACGGCTGATCAAAAAGCGTCGGTTTTAAAAGCAATAAAAGATTCAGTTGAATTTTCGGAATATCCTCCGGGATACTCGACAATAATTACCGGAGAGTCGGCTCTAATGGTTGATTTGTTAGGTGAAATTTCTTCAAGTCTTATAATACTTGTTGCAATTGCAATCGTTTTGATGTTTGTCGGGCTTTATTTCCTGTTTAAAGGAGTTCGTTGGAATCTTTATCCGCTTCTTGTCGTTTTAATGGGTGTCGTTTTTACATTCGGTTCCATGGGTCTTTTAAATATCAGAATGACAATAGTTTCCGTTGCGGCATTTCCTATTTTGATCGGGCTTGGAACGGACTACGCAATTCAATTTCAAAATCGTTTTGAAGAAGAGGTAAGGGCAAACAAATCGGGAAAAGAAGCATTTTTCATAGCGTTTACGGCGTTGGGCCCCGCAGTTCTAACAGCAGTGTTTGTAACATCTATAAGCTTTCTTTCATTGTTGGCGTCATCGATTCCGATGGTTCGAAATTTCGGCTTTTTGTTAATTTTCGGCTGCTTTGTGTGTTATATTTCCGGTCTTCTTTTCGGCAATCTTTCAATATATTTCTTTAACGCTTTATCTGTTAAAATAGCTGACAGAAAAGCGAAAACGGGAAAAGAATATAAGATTATGTCTTTTTTATTTCCTGTTTATACGGAAAAAATGGTGTCAGCCTCATCCGACAATATAATAGTTAATATTATTTCCAAGTGGGTAGGTTTTGTAATAAAGCATAAAAAAACAGTAATTGCGATTGCTTTAGTTACAGGACTTTTCGGTTTTTATTTGGATTCGTCGATTCCGGCCGAAACCGATTATAAAACATATATTCCGCAAGATATGCCGGCTTTACTCAGTTTTTATCACTTGGACAGCGTTATGAACGAAGAAGATCAAATAAATCTTTTGATCAGAACGGATGATTATGCGTCTCCCGTACTTTTAAAATGGATTGACGAGTTTTCAAATTACGAAATAGAAAATCAAATTTATGTGCAAAGTACGGACAGTTTGGTAAATTATGTAAAAGAAGCAAACGGCGGCAAGATTCCCGATACACGAGATGAAGTTTTAAAAATATACGAAACACTTCCGAAAGAAACAGTCGAAAAGTATTCGTTTGGTACAAATTTGCTTCTTGTAAATTTAAATATCGGTGATGCTCTATCAACTTTTCCTATGGAAGGTTTGGATTCTTTTATCAAAGTTTTGGAAGATGATATCGCTTGGTTAAATCCTCCGCCGGGAACTTCGATTACAGTAACAGGCTCAACAGTTCCTTTTATAGAACTCATGAATTCTCTTTTGTCCGGCAGAGTTTTGCAAACAGTTGTCGGTTTAATTTTAGTGTTCGCTATTTTGCTGCTCGTTTATAAGGATATTTACAAAGCGTTGGCTGCCGTAATTCCTATAAGTATGGTTATAGGCTGGTCGGGAATTGTAATGACTGTGCTTGGAATAATTTATACGCCCATGACTTCCGTTTTGGGTTGTATGATTTTGGGAATCGGGGCGGAATATACGATTCTTTTGATGGAGCGGTATTTTGAAGAAAAGAAGAAGTTTACAAAAAACATCGATGCGATGAAGAGTGCCGCAACGAGTACGGGTATTGCTTTGACGGTGTCGGGTGTTACAACATCGTTTGGTTTCTTGGCGCTTGCCGCATCTAATTTCCCGATAATTTCAAGTTTCGGCGCCGTAACCGTTATTAATATGCTTATGACGATTTTAGCAACATTTACAATATTTCCGCCTCTTATGCTCGAATTTGAAAACATCAAAGAACGCGGCGGCATTTTATCTTATATAAAAAACGGCTTGGCCAATTCACTCCGCAAAAAAAGTGTCGGAGGTTTTTAAAAATGATACAAATTGAAAATTTTATAAAAAGCAATAAATTGGGGAAAAAATCTAAAAAATATATGCCAATTGTTTCTATTTTGATCCTACTGGTTTTAAGTTCTATTATTTTCACTTTACCCGCATTTGCTTATCCTCATTTGCCTGTCGTAAAGTCGGACACGGTCGATTATTACAGAAGTTACGGTGACCCGGATATTGTTGCAAGTCTTAGAGGGAACCCGGAATTTTCAAGAGGAGAAAATGCAACTCTTCAAATCGTTTTATCTAACATAGGTACTATTGAAAAGATTGTAACGAGCGATTCCACATCGAATATGCGGGCAAAGCTTGATATAAAGACAGTTGAAGTTTCAAAAGATGAATATGACAAAGTTGTTAGTGCAAGGTCTTTAGGTCCGTATTTGCATGATATGAAAAGTGTTTCGGCTCTTTCTGAAAAAGCAAGGGAGGAAATGTTACTTGAATCGTCTCGTTCAGATGCGAAATCGTTAAAAATACGCCTTGTAAGCAACGACCCGGCTATAAAAATTCCGGCGGAAAGTGAAGTTGTATTTTTGGACGAATTGAAAAGCGGATATTTTAACGTGGTTATGTTTCCGATTGAAATCGGAAGCGATGCTAAATCCGGAAACTATTCGCTTGACGTTGTAATTGATTATGATTTCTCGGATAATGTTTTGATGTATAATACGATTGAAAAACAGTTGGTTTCTACATCGTTTATAAAAGAAGATGTGTTTGTAAGAGAAATGGTGTCAGACACAAAAACGGTTTCGATCCCTCTTTCCGTTCGAAAATCCCCCGAATTTGAAATTTCCGATTTTACACGAGAAATACATTCGGGTATAAATTCCGTAAATGTTACTTATAAAAACGTAGGGGATGCTTTCGCATACGATTCCGTTGCAAAAATTTCGCCAATGGATCCTCTTGATTCCGAAACAAGAACGATTCCTTTAGGCGATTTGGCTCCCGGGGAATCTAAAACGGCAACTTACAACATATCGGTTGGTGATGCCGCAATCGAAAAAACGTATGTCACAAATACCGACATTCGTTATTATGATGAAAACGGCGATATGTCTATTTCTTCTTCAATGAAAATTCCTTTGGAATATGTACATATAAAACGAATTTTAACGTTTAAAAATTTCGTTTACGGTTTCTTTATAATCGTGTTGCTTTACGGCGCTTTTTCATTCGTTAAAAATTTGAGAGAAGGAAATTCCGGGGAGGATTAATTTCGGAAAATTCAAAAAAACACTTTTTATAATAGTTTTATATAGTTTATTATAACAGTTTTTTTATAATAGTTTTTCTATAACATTTTTATAATATTTTTTATAATTATTTATATATTTTTTATAATTATTTATCGGAGTTAGATTTATGTTAAAAAATTCAAGATTTGTAAACGGATTTAATTTTCCCGTTTTAAAATATTCAATATATTCTATAATATTTTTAATTTTAGTATCGGCTTTTGTTCCGATGGCGACCGCTCAGCATTATGGCAATTTAAACGACAATTATTATTCTTTCTACGGCGGTCCCGACTTGTCCGCACATGTTTTGGGAAGCGGCGAAGTTCCGCGCGGAACTACAACATCGATTCAAATTTCTCTTTCAAATAACGGCGTAATTGAAGGATTTAAGCCGGAATCGGAAATTAAAGATGTAAATTCCGTTAATAGACAATTGGACCTTCAACTTCAGAAATTGGAAGTTGAAAATGTAAATATGATAACAACGGCAATCGGAATAAATGCTGAACTTGTATCCGATAATCCTAATATAAAAGTCAAAACGGGGCCTCAAGAGGCCGGTTCACTTCCTGCAGGAGCAACATCTCCTCTCCCTTTAAAATATACAGTTGAAATCGGAAGCGATGCAGAATCCGGCGAATATAATTTGTCTTTAAAAGTTAAATACAAACATTTGGAAAATGTCATTTATTCCGCAGATCCGATTGACGACGGTTCAAGTTTGCTCGGGATTAGAAACTTAGATGCCGCTTATTGGTATTCCGATGTTGAAACGGAAATTCCCGTAACCGTTAAAGTTCAAAAGGATACAAAATTTGAAATAGTTGAAATAAAAACCGAACCGTTGTCAAACAACAATCAATTAATTGACGTGGTTTATAAAAACGCAGGTGAAATTCCCGCAAAAGACGCAACGGTCAGGATAAGCACGGCAACTCCTTTCAGTACAACGGACGATCAATCTTTCATCGGAACCGTTATGCCGGGCGATTCAAAAACTGCAACGTTTAAAGTATCCGCCGACAAAAGCTCCGTAATTTACGGAAAAACGTATTCGATAAACAGCGAAATACTTTATGAAGACGAATACGGAAATCAAAAAATCTCGGACACTTTAAAAATTGTTGTTACACTCGAAGAGCCCGAAACTTCTCCGTTTGTGTATGCCGCAATCGTAATCGTAATTCTGTTGGTCGTAATCGGTGTTTTCTACTACATAAAAAAGAGAAACGACAATAATAAAAATAATAAAAACAACAAAAATAACAAAAACGACAGCAAAAGCGATAACAACAATGATTAAATTTTAAAAGTAAAAAATAAAACGAAAATTAACAAATCTTGAATTTAAATTTTAAAATTTCAATTTTAAAATTTAAAATAAAAATAAGTTTTTTTTTTCAGTTTTGCAAAATTTGCATTTGCAAATTTTGCAAAATTCAAATTTTTGCAGACAGTCGGCTTTGTAAGTTCTGCCAAATTTGCAAAACCGCGTCTCAGCCAACTTTGAAACCTTAAAGTTTAAAGCTTAAAGTTTGAAAATTTCGCAAGCAAAATTTTCTTTGGCTTTTTTGCCAAAATTGCTAACCGGCCACTTTGTGGCCGGTTTGCAATTTCGCATGGCGCGCGCTACATTTTTTCGTGCTGCCTTTATTTCTAATCAAGAATATATGGACGCCGTATTTTTTCAAAATTAGGGAAAAATTCGTGCAGTTTTTTTCCAAAACAGAGAAAAACAGCAAGCTGTTTTTTTTAAATTTAGAGAAAAATTCGCGCAGTTTTTTTTCCAAAACAGAGAAAAACGGCAAGCCGTTTTTTTCAAAATTTAGAAAAAAATTCTTTAGTTTTTTTTGAAAATATAGGAAAACTGCAAGCCGTTTTTTTTTCAAAATTTCAAAAATAAAAGGTTTTTTTAAATTTTATAAAAATAAGAATTTTATAGAAAAGTGAATTTATAAAAAAGAGAAATGAGAGGAAAAGACGAAGTCTTTTCCTTGTTGTTTTATTTTTTACTTAAATCGTAAATCGGATACGGTTGTTTTGCGCCTTCCGGAATTGTGTGGATATATTCTTTTCTGAAATCGGGATCTCTCATGAGACACACTTTCGATTGCGTTTTGTATGCGGGGTGTTTTCCCATTTTTTTCCAAATTTCGCTTAAGGGTTCGTTTAAAACATTTCCGAATGTAAGAGGTGTGTACGGGCAGGGAAGTGCATCTCCTGTCGATGCAATGTGAACCCATCTGTTTCCTGCAAAGCAGCCGAACATGTCAGGTCCTAAAAGGTACGGCAATGCGGTTAATCGGGGCCCGTCTTCTTGTGAGTTTATTTTTCTGTGCAAATTTTCCAAGCGTTTTGCATCGTTTCTTGAAATAACTTCATCTTCGTGCTCTTTCCAGCGACCGACGGCAATCATTCCTGCAATCGACATTTCATCAACTCCGACATCACATGCCAAACTGTAAAATTCTTCAACTAGGTCGATGTTTTGAGGGGAAACCGTTAAATAAAAGTCGCTAAGTATTCCGGCGTTTTTCGCATTTTTTAAAGCGGAAATCGCTTCATCAAACGATCCTTTTCTTCCTCTGATTCTGTCATGTTCTCCGGCTTCAACGTGGTCTACGCTTACCTTTATCGAATAAAGTCCCGCTTCTTTTAAAGAGTTCGCCTTTTCAGGAGTTAATCCGAAACCGGATGTAAACATTGAAACGGTAGTTTTCGTTTTATCGATATTTGATATTATTTCGGCAATATCTTTTCTTAAAAGCGGTTCTCCGCCGTCGATTGTAATTAAATAAGTTCCCATATCGAGTGCCTGATTTATTATGTCCGAAATTTGAGCAGGCGTCATTTCCACATCCGGTCGCATCATATCGGACGCCCCGCAGTGAATGCATTTATTCGGACATCTGGGTGTAACACCTACCGACAATTGGTCCGGTGTTCGCTTTTTCAGAAGAGACGTTCCGATTTGGGCATTAATCATTCGATTGAAAATCGGGCTTGGAATCGGCGGAATCCACGATGAAAATATAATCGTTTCATCGTCGAAACTAATCGGCTTTTCTTCTTCGAAAACATCGTTAATTCTCTTTAAAACAGGTTTTGCGGCAGGCGCAAGTGCTCCTTCCGCACTTAATACAACTTTTCCGGAAACGATATCCGCATTAATACGAACAACTTTGTAATCGAAGACTTGCATAATTTTCCCCATTTTTACAGTAAAAATTAAATTTTAAGCTTTATAATTTTTTATAATTAATCTTACGCCTTTAAAATATCTGAAGTTCTGATATTGTCAAGAAGGGTGTTTACGTAATCCGTCAAATATAAAAGTTTGTCTTTTGCATCGGAATTTTTTACACAGTCAAGCGCTTTTTTTGCTTCTAAAAGATGTCCTTCGACAATTTTTACAGTTTTCTTTGCAGCTTCGCTTTTGCTCATCGTTCTTGCATATATTGAAAAAAGGCTGTCTGACAATATTCCCGACTCTTTGTCTTCATAGATATCGAATTCTTCAAGCAAATCGTCAGTTATTTGATATGCCATTCCGAGTTCTTTTCCATACAATCCGAAAGCATCGACGACTTTCTCGTTATCGCCTGCTCCGATTCTTGAACCGATTCTTGCACTTATTTCAAAA
>JGI24707J26582_10003703_pt1 | contig 10866 bp, 16 predicted proteins | sample BioPla1DNA1_FD_26582 | JGI IMG/M metagenome (IMG submission 26582) | reverse complement strand
TTCAGGTCCAAATATAAAAAAAAACAGTGGATTTATTTCGACAATCACTTTATAAATCCGCTGTTTTTTTAGTATATAGTTATACACAAAACTAATAAGTTTTAGGAGGATTAGTATGATAAATAAAGTGCCGGTTACAGTAACAAAAAGATTTACATTTGAAGCCTGTCACAGATTAGTAGACTATATAGGTGAATGTGAAAAAATGCACGGACATAGTTATAAAATGGAAGTTACTGTTAAAGGAATTCCAAACGATAAGAATTTGTTAATAGACTTTAAAATTTTAAAAGCTCTTGTTAAGGAGGCAGTTATTGATAAAGTAGATCATCAGAACTTAAATGAAATTATGCCTAACGTTTATGCAACTGAAGGAAACACTACATGTGAAAGTATGATAGTAGCTTTTTGGTATGCTATTGAAAATAGACTTGCATTTTATCATTACGATAATGTTGAACTATATCGTATCAGACTTTGGGAAACAGAAAGTAGTTATGCAGAGCTTACAGCTGACATGGTAAGGGAGGCAGGTACTAATGAGTAATATTTACAAAGAAATCGATAATGCTTTAGAAAAACATGATGGAAAGCTTCCAGTAGTAGAAATTTTTTATAGTATTGAAGGTGAAGGTAAAAGGGCTGGATTTCCAACAGTATTTATAAGACTTGCTGGATGTAATCTTAGATGTAAATACTGTGACACAAAATATGCATTTAATCTTGATTCTCCTGAAATATTTTGGATGGATATTGATGAAATAGTTTCAGAGGTAATGAAATATAATTGCGAAAACGTAACAATTACAGGCGGAGAACCTTTATTATATCGAATCTATATAACTCGCATGATAAAATATATGACACATCTTAAACCGGACATCGAAGTAAACATAGAGACTAATGGAACTATAGATCCATTAGACTCATTAATGAAATTGGAAAATGTATTCATTACAGCGGATCAAAAATGTCCATGTAGTGGATACAATGAAGTTGTATCATGCTTATCAGATCTTAGGGAACAGGATGTTTTGAAATTTGTAGTTGCGGACGAAGTGGATTTAGCTTTTGTGAAAAAGGTTTTAATTGAACACAAAGTTAAAGCAAAGATTTTTATGCACCCAGTTTTTGGAGCAGATTTACAAAAGCTTGCAGAATTTATAAAACAAAACAACTACTTAAATATTCGCTTAGGAATTCAATTGCACAAGGTAATATGGAAACCAAATGAACGTGGGGTGTAAATTCACCCCACAACAAAAGGAGGAAGCACAATTGAGTAGGGAAAACATAGAAAAAGCAATGTATACGGTATTAAAGTCATTGGGGGAAAATCCAGAGAGGGAAGGATTAAAAGAAACTCCTAAAAGAGTAGCAAAAATGTATGAAGAGATGTTTGCTAGTGTAGGAAAGACAAACGACGAAATCATAAGTGAGCTAAGTAAAACATTTACTGAAAATGATAAAGAAGGTAATCAAAAGTTTGGAGACATGGTTATTGTTCGTGATATTCCGTTTTACAGCACTTGCGAGCATCACTTAGTACCTTTTTTTGGAAAGGCTCATGTTGGGTACATTCCTAATAAAAAAGTAATAGGTCTTTCAAAAATCGCTAGGCTTGTTGAAGCTATTGCAAAGCGTCCTCAGATTCAAGAAAGGATTACTAAAGAGGTAGCAGATTGTTTAGTTAGTATGCTAGAACCTGCTGGAGTGATTGTAGTTATACAAGCTGAACATTTATGTATGTCGATGCGNGGNGTAAAGAAGCCTGGTACAAAAACTGTAACTAGTGCGGCAAGAGGAGCATTTAAGGAAGACCAAGCAACTAGGATGGAATTTTTACAGCTTATAAAGGAGTGATAAAATGCCAAATATAAAATTTATTATTGTTAAAACTCAATTTGAAGGAATTCATTGTTATCCAAATGCTCCAGAGGAAGTAGCTTTTTTAAAAAATCCTCACAGGCATATGTTTCATGTTGAAGCAGAAATTGAAGTTTTTCATGATGACAGAGAGTTAGAGTTTATAATAGTTAAAAGAAAACTTGATGAGTTCTTAGCATCATTTAAAGACATTAATTCAGGCTCATGTGAGATGATTGCTTGTAAAATTCAATCATTTATAAAGAAAACGTATCCTTATTACAACAACATGGGCAAAACAGAAAGATATGTTAATGTAAAGGTATTTGAGGACGGGGAAAACGGAGCATATATAAAAGAAATATAAGGGGAGGGTAGTGAAAATGGATTATCCAAGAATTTATGCATTAGAAACAACTAACTATTGCAACAGTGCATGCCCATGGTGTCCACACAGTAAAATGACTAGAGAGAAAAAATATGTTGATGTGGACACGATAATTAAAGTAATTAGCTATATGAGAGATATTGGGCAAGAGTATATAGCATTACACCATATGGGAGAACCGTTAATGCACCCATCAATAGATTCTATAATCGGTCTCTTCAAAATAAGAGACATCAGAACTGAACTTAGTACTAACGGACTCTTGCTTCCAAAGGTTGGAAAACGTGTATTAGACGCCGGCCTCACAAGATTAAGAATAGCTGTTGATTTTTTTTATAAAAAGGAAGGTTATATAGACGGCATAAAAGAGTTTATAGAACTAGCCGACGATTATGCTACAGAAATTCATATTCATACAGTACAGGGCAATGATCTCAGTATGTTTAAAGACTACAATGTAGTCTTGGAAAACAAGACATTTGATAATTGGGCAGGAGAAGTAGAGGGAGAAAGTTTGTTAGATAAATCTAACGAGTGCTATTTTTTACGTGACAATTATGTTGTAGTTACTTGCGATGGAAGAGTTATTCCTTGCTGTATGGATTACAATGGGGATTATGCTTTAGGAACAATTGACGATATTGCCGCCATACAAAATAAACCATGTAGCTTGTGCAAAGGATGTGCTAAGATGCAATTTGCNGATGGTGGAGAATGGTTAACTAACGAAGAAGAGAANGGNCGTGAATTACATTGAGAGTNTGGATAGGGCTAGAGATGGAGGGCAAGCAGAAAGGAGTTAAGACACTATTTGTTTGTGGAAGAAAGATTAATACAGCAGTTATAACAAGGCTTATGAAAAAACACTGTCCCGAAAGGCTGTATTTAGGAGCTGGCCGAACAAATACAAAATTAACAAATTCACAGCTTACACGATTAAGACAGGTATGTGACCAGTATAACATTGCAATCATTATGGAAGTTTTAAATGAAGATATGAACGACCTTTTAAAAGGATTAAATCTTAATTATATTGATCAGATTATTGTTCGGGTGGAAAACAGGGCGTTTAAACGCTTGCGAGACTGGGATGTTATTAAAATGGATGATATGAATTCAGCGGTATACACAGCAGAGAGAGAAGATATGGAGTGGACCCCTTTAATAACATTAAATGATGATCTATTCGAAGGCGATAAATTACTTTATGATGAAAAACTGGAGGTGGATTAATGAAAATATTTCATATTCCAATTGAGAGTTACAATAATCGTTACACAGCTGACTGGGTAGAGCAGTTTGAGAAAGAGTTTAAACAAGAGAAAATTGATTTTGTAACTATAGGAGACACTACGTTACGTAAAATCGAAGACGGAGATGTTTTAGATGCTACTGGAACTCATGTNTANAAGTTTAATCAGCTTACTGAATTAATGAAGCTTATCAAAGCCGGCGAAGTAAAAGACGACGATGTAATATTTTTTGCAGATCTTTGGTGTCCTGGTATAGAGTCTCTTTTTTATGTAAGAGATGTAATGGGCCTGAAATTTAAAATAGCTGGCATACTACATGCTGGAACATGGGATCCGTTCGATTTTACTTGCAGGTACGGTATGCGTCAGTGGGGGCAATATATTGAACTAGGTTGGTTGCAGGATATTGACATAATCTTTGTAGCTACTAAATTTCACAAAGATTTAATAGTGTTTAACTCCGGTAACTTAGATCACTACTTTGACCCTAGTAAAATTGTCGTGACGGGAATTCCATTCTATTCCGATTTGTTACGTGAAAAGTACCCAGTTACTGAAAAAGAAAATATTATAGTATTTCCACATAGAGTTGCACCAGAGAAGAACCCAAAGAGATTTGACCGCCTGGCTAAAAAATTGAAAAAAGAATTTCCAGATTGGAAATTTATAAAAACTATGGAAGTAACGAAAAGTAGGGATGAGTATTTTAAACTGTTATCAAGATCGAAGGTTATGATAAGCTATGCGGATCAGGAGACTTTTGGATTCTCAACAGTGGAAGCTATGGCATTAGGAAATTATGTTATAGTCCCAAATAGGTTAAGTTATAGAGAAACTGTGCCTAAGCAATACAGGTACGACAATGATAAAAAAGTAGAAGAAATGCTNAGGGACTTTATGCAGAGAACAGAGATTCCAGAATATCNTGATTTACAACAATGGAGCCGGGCCGTAAATAAAATGATATTAGTAATGAAATACATCTAAGGGAGGTTAAGTATGGGATTTAAAATGTTTCTAGCAAGTGCAGAAATAAATGCACGAGCTTTAAAAGATACTCAAACTGAAAATTGGCTCTGTTCTTTTTATTATTTACGCAAAATGGGTGATAAGCTTGTTCCATTCTTAGAGGATGCAAAGTATGGATTGCAAAGAAGGTTTGGAATCGATAAGGAACGCACACTGTTCTTAGATTCGGGGGCATTCAGTTTTCAAAATGCCCATGGATGCATTCCGGGGCGTACAAACAAAGACAAAAGCGAATTAAACACTACAGCCCTATTAAAATATTGTTTGGATTACTTGGAGTTTATACAGGAGTTTGGACATTATTTTAATATAATAGTCGAAGTGGATGTTGATTACATTATAGGGGCGAGAAAGACACGTTATATGTTTGAACGTATGCGAGATGAAGGTGTTGATATACGTCCAGTATGGCATATTCCGAGAGGTATAGACTGGTGGGAAGAAGATTGTCAAAAGTTTGATTATGTAGGAATAGAGGGTCAGACAAGGCACCGAGACGACCCAGTAAGTTTTTATAATCAAATGATTAGATTAGCACACAAACACAAATCTAAAGTACATGGATTTGCTATGTCTGCAGAAAAGCTTCTATTCCAAATACCTTTTGATAGTGTCGATAGTGCAAGCTGGATGATTTCTGCGGCTAATGGTAGTGTTAGAACACCTTTTGGGTCAGTTGTTATAAGCGATAGGGCTGAAGAAGTAGCTGAAGTTGGGAACAACACAAATTACTTTTCAATGGATTCGGTCCATAAAAAAGAATTTGAAGAATACGTAAGTTCGAAAGGGTTTACTATAGAAGGGCTTACAAACGAATGGAAGGACCGGGCGAGATTAAATACCCATTATTACACATGGCTTGAAGACGAAGTAAATAAATATTGGGAGAAGGAGTTTAAGAAAGTGTATCAAGGAAATTTGTTTTAGATGTGAAGCGAATAAGCGGTTGGAGGTGAGATAGTAGATGACTCAGGAAGAGTTCATTAGATATATCGGCAAGGATGTTGTTGTGGACTACCCGTTTGGGGGTAGAATTCAGCGATGGAGCATGAAGAACTTTTGTATTGAGGAAGGTAAGATTAAGCACAAGAAACTTCCTTTGATTATGGATGTGTTTATCAAAAATGCAAGAAACCCTCATGTGGGCGAGCCTACGCACGGTGGCTACTGATTAATTGTAGTTTAATCACTTTATTATTATATACAATTCTTAGTATATAGTATATATAGTAAAAATAAAGGAGGAAACAAGATAATGAAATTCGAAATTAATACTGTCTTACTTCAAGCAGTATGCAATAAGGCTGTAAAGGCAGTGTCCACAAAGGACATCATTCCATCATTGAAAAACTTTTTAATCGAGGCTACAGAGGAAAACGTAAAGATCTTAGCAGGGGACTCAGTTACTTATTTGGAAAAGAATATACCCTGTAATGATGTTTTAGAAACAGGAGTTACTTCGGTTGACGGTAAAGATTTTACAAAGCTTATTTCCAAGATTGACTCGGAAACTGTAGTTATTGAAACTACTGACGACAATAAGCTAAGAGTTAAGGCCGGCAAGTCAAAGTTTCATTTAAAAACAATCGATCCGTCAGAATATGTGTATCCTGAAAATATTACACTAGTAGCTGATGGGCTACAAGCAAATCTAATCGAACTTCAAAAAGCTTTAAAACTTGGGTCGATTACAGTTAGTAAGAACGCCACGGAAGTTTATTTTACAGGCTATAAGATTGGCAGGCATATTGTTACTACAAACAGAAACAATATGATGGTATACGACATGCCTTTAACTGGGGATGATTTGTTATTGTCTCCGGATGTTGTATCTCTTATTCACGATTTAGATGGGGATACAGTAACGTTTGGATACAATGCAGATTTTATTGAATTTCAAGTGCCCGGCACACGAATAATGGGTAACTTAATTTGTGGTATTGAAAATTTCCCTCCAGACGATCTATTACAACAGTTTAATTATCAGAAAATTGGAAAAGTGACAAAAAAAGATTTAATTCCAATACTTGAAAGAGCTTCTATATTTATCGACAGTATAGGAGCAGTGGAATTAAATTTTACACCCGACTCGATATTAAAAGTTCAGTTAGTTGGAGCTCACGAAGTCGACACTTACGAGGAAATTCCGTATAATGGAAGTATGGATATAGCAATAAATGTTAATGTTGGAATGTTGCTTAATATATGTTCGTCACTTGATACAGACATTGTTGAATTCCACCTCGACACAAAAGATAATCCGTTACTAATAAAAGCAGGAAATTATACAGCACTGATGGCTAGCATGGCTGTAGAATAAGGGAGGTAGTTCACATGTCGGATGCGTATAAAGATTTATTCTCCTTTATAAAGAAGACGGAAGAATCTCAAACTATAGAGTCGCAGTTCTTAAACGACTTAGATAGAACAATTCAATTTAGTAACCACTCGCATGTTCCGTCTAAATCGATAAAGCCGTCAGCTTTAGGGGGTTGTTATAGACATCAATGGTTTATGCTTACAGGTGCAGAAGCTGATCCATCTAACATAGCACGTGCTGATAATATTACTATTGCTGAAAGCGGCAGAGATCGACACTCGAGATTACAAGCATATATCATGTCAGCTCAATCTCTTGGAATTCCTATAGAGTGGCTGGATCCAGAAGAGGAAATACGAAAGATTCGAACAATTGGAATTAATACAAGCGTTAAACGTAGGGATGGCAATGAAGTTCTTTGTTGGAACGAAGATTATCAAGTAAGTTTTAAATGCGATGGTATAATTAGGTACCGCGGCATAAAAATGATCCTAGAAATTAAAACAGAGGATCATTTTAAATGGATACAAAGATTTAGCCCAGCCCCTGCACACAAGCTTCAAGCTGTATTATATAGTATTTGTTTAGGAATAGATACTGTATTGTTTTTATACGAAAATAGAAACTATACTACACGGAAGGCATACAAGGTTACAATTACAGATGCGTATAAGGATCAAGCAATTCAAAGAATAAACCACTTGCTGGCGTACCAACGTGCAAATATAGTACCGCCCGAAGAAAAAGNGAAATGTATTTACTGTAGATATAAAAGAATATGTAAAGCTACAGGTAGNAGTAAGGCTTATACATTGGAAGAATTACAAAAAATAATAGCTGAGGAGGGTAAACGGAAACTAGAAAAATTTCAGAGGTGAAATAATGGCTAACAATGAAGGAAAAAAGTTTGAAGAGGATTTTAAAAAATCAGTACCGTCGCACTTACTTTGCGAGCGATACAAAGATTCCCCGGTACAGTTTAAAAGAGTGAATAACCCAGCTGACTATTTAATTAACTCTGGGAAATTTATTCTTTTAGTAGAATGTAAGAGTGTAAAAGGCATATCCCTTCCGTTAAAAAATATTAGAGATGATCAAGTTTGGGCAATGCTAACACGTACTTGTAAATTAAACACATTTGGGGGGTTTTTAATTAATCTTCGTCAACTAAACGAAACATACTTTGTATTTNTGGAGGATTATGTATACTGGCTGTTATTTGTACACGACAGGGAATCGTTGTCATTAGAATGGCTTAGAAAGCATGGTTACAAAATTTCTCAAAAAAAGAAGATAAAAAGATATAAGTATGGAATACAAGGGCTATTAGATTGGGTGGAACAGCAGAAGTATGTCGAAGGAGGATCTTAGTTGATTAACAGAGAAGATTTTTATTCGTTACACAGAAGTATTTCCGATGATAGTGAATTCTTTAAAAAAATAGTTGACGGTATAGTAACACATTATAGCAGGGAACTTGACGAATTTGTTGAACTTGTAAGGCACTATTTACAAATGATAAAAGAAAATACTATGGATACTTATAACGACGATGATTTACAAATGCAAATTATCAAACTTCCAACTATAATGTACTTTGCTGGAAATGGTCTTGAGGATATAGGATCAGAATCAGACATAGCCGCCTACAAGAGGAAAGAACTGTATTACAAGGTTATAGAGGACGCTATTGGAACAATTCCAGAAAAGAAAGCAAAAGCGGAAATGGCTTCGGAAGTAGAAAGTATGGCAGAAGCTGTATATGATCGAGCATATAAAAAGCTGAAGCTGAAACTAGAACATGCTATGAAACTGCTTGAGAGTATGAAAAAAGTTACAGACTGGCGTATTGCCAGACTTAATAAAGGAAAAGGAGGAGAAGTTAATGAAACTGTTTAATGTTGTACTAGTAAATGGTCATATTCACAATGGAATAGCAGTGAAGCTGATTGGAGCCACTGATAGAGAAAGTGCTGAAGCAGAGGCTATTAGAATACAACAAACAGAGAATCCTTTTCTTGAACACGAATGGCACGTTTACTCTTGTACCGAAGTACTAAAAAGCGATAATGGATACATTATTATTACTCATCCACTTTTAAGGGAGGGAAGAAGATGACACTGTTTAACTTGACAAATACAAAACTGAATTAAGTTGACATAAATTTTAATTTATNATATAATGTTATTGTGGAACAAAACTCCAGAGAGTTTTAGCGAGAGGGTACCAGCGTACCCGCTCGTATTTTTACCTTGTCTTATCAAGAATTCCACCACTTCAGGAAGGAGGATGACAATGAGTCTTGACGCCATCAAAAAGAGTTTGAATAAAAAGTTTAAGTCTGAGATACTTGGACTTGGAAGCTGTGTACCCAAAATCGAGAGAATTCCTTTTAGTTCCCCAAGATTAAATTATTTGACAAGAGGGGGCGTACCGTGGCCAGGAATAATAGAGATAAGTGGAGCAGAGTCTTCTGGAAAATCAACATTGTTAGCTGATTTAACTATGCAGTCGCAAAAGAAAGGGCTTTTATGTTCACTTACAGATACAGAGAACAAGGTGGATATCGATTATTGGAAATGGCTTGGAGTTGACGTAGATAATTTATTAGTATGTAATCCAGTTGGGCTGAGTGGAGAAGACATATTACAGTTACAGTTAGATTTAATGGCAGAGGGAGTTCAGTTTTTAGGGCTAGATTCAGTAGCATCGTTAGTCCCAAAATCCGTGCTAAATGGAGATATGGAGGATAAAACATATTGTGGAAGTTCTGGTATAATGTCTACGTTTAGCCAGAAAATATCCGGTTCGGGAATAGTTAATGCTAATAAAATTACGTTTGTAGGCATTAACCAAGTACGGGATAAAATTGGGGGATTTGGGTTACACACGCCGGCTGGACATTTTTGGAAACATATCTGCTCGTGTAGAATACAGCTTAGTAGAGGAAATCCGTTTAACGAAGCATACACGCAAATGCCACATAGTACACAAGAGCAAACTTCGGGACACTGGATTGAGGTTCGATTGCTAAAAAATCAATTCTCTAAGAATGATCGAAGGTTTAATATGTTTACGTTGCACTACACAAAAGGTATCGACATAGCAGAAGATCTTATTGACGTGGCAATAGAACTAGGAATTATTCATAAAGGAGGAGCTTGGTACAGAGTAATTGATCTTGAAACTGGAGAGCTTGTATCTATAAATGACGAGGAACTTAAATTCCAAGGCCGGGCTTCAATAAGACACTTTTTGAACGAAAATCCAAAAATTTTAAAATGGCTTGAGATGCAAGTCAATAGTAGAATAACGGAGGTGTGATAGTGTCAACTAAAAAGTTTTCCAACATGCAGGAAAAACGAATAGCAAAAAAATTAGGGGGTAAGACACAGCCTGCAAGCGGGGCCTTACCCATAGCTTCTTTAAAGTCAGATGTTAAGGTAACTAATTCCGAAGACTGGAAGGTTTTGATTAGTGCAAAGACTTCGATGGTAAAAAACCACCAAGCTGGAAAAAGAAGTTTTACACTTAAAAAAGAATGGTTAGAGGAAGTAAAGCATCAAGCTTTTGAAGGAGGATACGACTTTGGAGTAGTAAGTATAAGCTTCGACAATAGACAAGACTTTTATATATTAGAGGACGTAGACTTTGAGAATATGCTTAAAGCGTTACATGAATACGAAGCAGAAATTAACAGACTGAAGGAAGAACTAGAGTGCAAAAAATAAAACCTACTGAAATTAGCTATATAATTTTAGTACTATTGACTAAGAAGCTTCAACGAATGTGAGTAAGTGATGGACAGTTCACAATAAAATGTGCTATACTAGGATAGGAGGATATCTATGATAATGGTAATGACGCAACCACGGGAAGGCAAAGCTCGCCCAGAGAAAAGATGCCCTTATTGTTTTTCCAGACAATTAAAAGTAGAGGATGTAGATGTAGCTAACGAGCATGAACGGAGATTTGGGTCGTTAAAATTTGTTTATAGGTGTAAGCGTTG
>JGI24707J26582_10003702_pt1 | contig 10867 bp, 8 predicted proteins | sample BioPla1DNA1_FD_26582 | JGI IMG/M metagenome (IMG submission 26582) | reverse complement strand
TTAAATTGGAAACTAAATTATCTGATTAAGATTTATTTTTTTTAAAAATTCGATAAAGAATTTTCTTTTTAAATACCATATAGATGTACTTAAATTCAGAACTTCTACCATAGATTAAATAAAATATTATATTTACAACTGCAAAACCTACTGTGACCATATAGATTAAATTAATCACAGGATTAGAGAACTGATATAGGGAATAAACCAGTTTTGTTGCTAAACCTGATACCAAGGTTACAATAATATATTCCCAGTATTTTATATAATACCTTTTAGGACTAATCTCAAATATTTTCCTATTAACCAGCCTGCCATCAAACCACCAAGTAACGGCTAATTCAGAGATAATTGTGCCAATTAAAACTCCTGCTACAGCTAAATTATAAGGATTAAGTAATCTAACTAAAATAATGGAAAGTAGAATGTTAAGTATAGAAGATACTACTGGAGCCAGTCTACTTTCATAAAACAAACCACAGGCATGAAGAAATAAGATGGTTCCCTGTCTTAAACCTTTGGTTAAGAAGTTTATGCAAATTATAGCAGTTGTAATATCGCCTAATAGATAGGTATCACCAATCCATAGAGTTATAAATGGTGTTAGCAAATTATAAAGTAGTACAGAGCTAACACCATATAGCCAGAAATGGGCAAAGTTTAAAGCTTCATAAATCTTTAGCTTCTTTTCTTTCGTTCCAATAATATTAAGATTGCCAATACTGGCTGTCATTGATACAAACATCATTCCAATTGCTGTTAGAACAGCTCCAACTAGTAGGGTATAGTTTGAATAAATCCCTACAATAGTGATACCTGCCATAGCAGATAATACCACATCATCAGTGGAATTTAATACTATATAACTTAATTTGTGTAACATTAAGGAATATACATTTCTTAATATTAGTTTTACTTCATCTTTACTTAATACCCCCTTAACCGGCTCATGAATAAAGGGATACCATCTTCCTATTAAGATACCTGATAATAAATTACTTATAATTGTGGTACTAATTGGAATTAGTAAGAATGCATAGATACTTTTAAAAACCACCATTGAAAATATCTGAACTAGGGAGCTAATTATATTTAATAAATAGGTAATTCTTTGGGTTTTATATTGTTCTTGATTGGCTGTTATAATAGCATTACGGTATGCAAAAAACCAGTATGAAAAGATCGAATTGGCTAAGTAAAATAAGTATATTAGATATATATTAACCCTATCTAATTTTTCTTTTATTATAAAGGGTAAAATAGGTAAGGCTGCCAAACCAATTCCCAGAACTATAAAGCCAATAACCCTATATACTTTCTTATAAAAAGCTAGATATTGTTTTGTTTTCTCTATGTCCTTCTTGGCAATGGTTTCATACAGCTGATATATAATGGCTGTCCCTATTCCCAGTTCAGCCAAATTAAGGATTGATAGAATATTGGTGAATAATCCATTTAACCCCAAGTAGGTTTTACCAAAATTATATATAAATACAGTTCTAACTGCATAATGAAATATATATTGGATTATCTGCCCTATAATTCCTGTAAAAGCATTGGCTATACTTTTTTCTGTCCGTTTAAAATCATCCTTTACCTCCATTTAACCTCACCCACTATCGGATAAATTTGCAGCCATCTTATGGTAATTGTAATAGTATTTAGGAATGACAATACAATAAAAGGTCAGCATTGAGGACACTAAGTCTGATGAGAATATAAGGGGTGTCTGTCCCCACATGTAAAGTAGCATCACTATACTTGCTGCCAATAGATAGGCACCATCATATTTGTTGTACTTCATAGTTTTTATAGCATTATATATATTATCAAAGACTATAATTATAAAAAATATAATCATTGTTAAACCGCCATTTAACAAGATGGTAATATAACCATTATGAAAATTACTACTTATGGATATTTCCCTGGCATAAAGGATAGTTCTGCTCTGACCTACTCCGAATATCTTCTCTAAAATACTAGCTTCGGCGAAATAAGTAAATCCTCCCTTTAATAAATTTCCTCGGTTTCCGTCATGGTCAACTCTCAATACTATATGATAAAAATAATCCCTTAAATCTGGATTTAGTATTATAATCAGTACTATTATAATTACCGCACCAATAAATGCTAGTCTATATCTCCTCATCATCATAATTGAAATAAATAAGGCTATAAGTACTGATAACAAGGATGTTCTTGAAAAGGTGAGAATTAAGTTAAAAAAGAACAAAGCTATTAATAAATTGTATATTATATTATTTTTCTTACTACCATTGGACTTAGAAAGCAAAAATACACAAGATATTATGCCAAAGGATAAATATAAGCCAAACTCATGGTTACTGGCAATTACCGAAGAGACAGCATTGGCATAACCTGTTGTTGTCCTTAAAGCATTAATTATTTTATCAAACTGAAAAACATCGGCAAATATACATAAAACAAATACAATTGCTACTATTATTTTTGAAAAAAGAATCATCTCTTCTTTATTAATAATATGATCAGAGTTCAATATCATAAAGCAAAATACCATACTCACAGTAAAAATCAAATCTACAAAATAAGAAAAATTAAAAATATCATAATTATTCCTAAGACTAATCATCTGGGTAAAGGCATAAAGACTTAGCAAAAGCATGGCATTTAGATTTATTTTATTATAGTAGGATTTTAATATTACATAGGTTAGTAAGGATCCTAGCATGACTATTTTAACCCCTATGTCAATAATACTACGGTTCTCCACTGGTCTAAAAACTTGCCACATTAGGAGCAACACCCAATATAAGGGTATTATTATATGAAAGCAAAATCTTTGTTTATCCATTTACTTATACCCTTCGCTGATAACTTTTTGAATAATCTCATACACTTTATTGGCATTTTTCTCTATATCATGGTTTTCTTTGGCGACCTTAAGGGCATTCTGCCTATATATTGACCTTAAGTCTTCATTTAGGATTATCTTTCTAAGTTTCTCTTCCAATAGGGCTTTATCTGTAACTACACAAGCAGCTTTATTTTTTATCAAGTATCTAGCTGCTGCATTACTTTTTGGTGCATACACAAAAAAACAGCTTCCAGATGCCAATGCATCACCTATTTTAGTTGAAAAAGCGAATCTTTTGTCAACTATTTCCTCCTGATCAAAACTTTCGCAATGAACCAGGATATCACTTTGGGAAATAATCTCCAATACTTCATTGTAATTAATAAAGCCATAATAATTTAGGTCACTACAGTTCTTGATTTTATATCTTGCTATAGGACTATGGATATTCCCATATACATCTAGGCTTAAGCATTTATCTATCTTTTTTATGGTTTTGGCTATTTCTATTAAAGAATCATATCTACCATCAATATTTCCAAGATAAGAAATTCTTAAGATTTTTTTAGGGAAGTTGATATAACAATTATTTAAAACCGATGATATATAAACAACACTAGCCTTAAGATTATATCTCTTCTGAAAAAGCTTCATAAGAGCTTGACTAGAGAATATCACATGGTTGGCCTTAGATATGAGCTTCTTAAAAGAGCGATTTAATAGTATTTGAAATAAGATTCCATGAAGACCATGGACACTATAGTCTTTAAATTGATAATTTTCGCAGTTGTATACAACCATGGGTATTCTAAATCTTTTAGATATTTCAAGACCTACTTTATCAACAAAATAATTCTCCCCTGCCATTACTACAAGGACTTCCGGACGAAAGTTATCTAGCCATCTATAATAGTCAGATGATTTCCACAAACTTAAATTCCACAAGATAGATCTGTACAATTTCATCCTTATCTTTCTCTTTTCTTTCATTTCTTTTAATTTAACATAAAGAGCCTGTTCTTTATCATCATACTTATTATTCATAAAATCATATTTACGCAGATGAATAACTCCTGATGTCTTTTTCCTTCGCAGAGCATTAATAACATCTAAGTCAGTAACCCTATAATACTTATAGCAAACATCATTATCTGGTATCTCATTGCTCATATACAGTTGTGCAATTGATTTTCTATCCCAGCCCCAGAATAAATTACCTAGAGTTCTTCCAGTGCTAACACTTAATGAAAAACAGTTATAACTTACCACTAAAACCCTGGGATAAGAACTGCCATTCCCCCTACTTTTCATGATACTGGTAGATAACCTCCTTTCTTACTCCTAATAAATAGGCAAATTAAGCCAACCTTATTAACTAACATACAAGTATTCTTATATCCCAGTATTTTAATCATAATTTTTAGTATCTTTGAATATTTACCCTGATAGTAATTTATATAATAAGATAGTTTTTTAAGCAATCTCTTAGAACATATATCTTTAATTAGGACCTGTCTTAAGAAAACATAGATATAGATTTCAGAAAAGTTAATATAAAAGCGCTTCTTTAGCTCCTTATCTATTGGCATGTCTTTAAAGTATATGGATAGGCTATTTACTACCCTTATCATATCCATCAGCCGCCTTATGGTTTTAGATGGATCTACAGTTATGGAATTAGGCCTTTGATACCGATAAGCTATAAAGATTTTATCTACAATCTCAATACTATTAGCACAAGTAAGAACTCTCGGTAGCCACTCCACATCTTCAAATAATAAACCTTCTTTAAAATATAGCTTGTTATTTTTAATTAAATCTGCCTTATAAATGCATTTCCATACATGCCATTGGAATCTATTCTGGGGCTTTAGTATATATAATAGTTTATTCCGTGTGCTTTTTATCTTTACTTCATTTTTAATATTATTAGGATAGGAAGTATATCTACTTTCTTTATGGATATATCTTACGGCATTGCCAACTAAGATATCTGCACTGGTTTTTTCAGCTATTTCTACAAAATTATTGATTGTATTTTTAATCCAAAAATCATCAGAATCTAAAAATGCAATATAATTTCCAGTTGCCACATCTATTCCAGCATTTCTAGCAGAAGATAGTCCTCCGTTTTTCTTATGGATTACCTTAATTCTTTTATCCATTAAGGCATATTTATCACATATCATAGGACTTTTATCGGTACTTCCATCATTAACCAATATAACTTCTAATTCGCCAGAAAAAGTTTGATTTAGAACACTTTTGATACACTTATCTAGATACTCCTCAACATTATATACTGGTATAATAACACTTAATTTTATCACTATCTTCACCTTTTCAATTTATTAAATTTTCTTATTAAACAATCTAATAAGCAACTGAGGACTTAATATAAAAATAAAAGTCTTGATAAATTCCCTAGGGTTATTGGAGTATCTTAAGGCCCTAAATCTTAGTCCATATGGAACCGCCCTTTTTGTCATGCGCTGATCATAAGGTGAAAGCCTAAGATAAAGTGAGATTAGATGGTTCATTGTACCTGACATTACCCTATTAGCAGCTTTTTTATATTCATCCTTTAAATTTAAATCATCTATAAAGAATTTCTGCTTCCTCATGATTTTAACTAAATCATACATTTTCTTTCTGTTAGGAGTTCGGGTAATACTTCCCTCTCGCATTCTATATCCATAAAAACATTCATTAACCTGCATAATTCTACATCTTCCTGTGCTTAATAGCATTTTAAGATAAAATAGCTGGTCTTCATAATATAGTCCTTCTGGGAAATTTAATCCATTTCTTATATAAAAGTCTCTTTTGATAAAGCCAACTACGGATACCACTTCCATGGCTTTTTGCTTAACCGATGAAACCAGATAATCATAGGATCTCATTGGTTTGTTAATAAATGTTACTGGATGGATTATCATCTGACATCTATCATCATAAATCTTTGCATACCAGCCCCTTATAATATCTAATTTATGTTTCTTACATAATACATGGAACTTACCAGCAAAATCTTTAAGATAGTAATCATCTCCATCTATAAAACATAAGTACTCTCCCCTGGCAACTGCAACTCCGTCATTGCGGGCGCTGGATAGGCCTTGATTCTTCTTATTAATTATTTTGATACAAGGGTAAGATTTAGCATACTCTTGGATTATCTCTCCTGTTCTATCGGTTGAGCCATCATTGATTACAATAATTTCCTTCTCAATCTTCTGGGCTAAAACGCTATCAAGACAATCTCTAATGTAAGCCTCCACATTGTATGCAGGAATAATAAATGAAACTTTTATATCACTCATTAAATCACCTCCATTAATATTTTTTATCTTAATAGCTAATAAGCACTTAGCTACTTAAGATCTTTATTATCTTGTAGAATATCTATAATCCTTTTATAAGTTTCATTTCGGTTAAATTTATCTTCGGCCAAGCTCCTACTATTTCTGCCCATTATAAGTCTTGCTTCTTTAGAATTAATTAGCAGCAATAAATTATCAGCCAAATCTTTAGTATCTCCCAGCTTACAATTAAGCCCAGCATTATACGACTCCAATAATCTCCGATATTCTAAGGATCTTTGGGTGTTAATTACTGGTAATCCTGCTGCGGCATAATCCCCATGCTTATTGATTATACTGGCTGCAGAATTCNTATCTATAGGATTGACAGCAATATCGCATCTACATAATCTCTTTACCATTTCTGGATAGTTTAGCTTGCCAGTAAATACTGCCCTGACGCCTTTTCTTTTTGCATATCTTTTGAATTCCCTACCCCTTGGTCCATCCCCTATAACCTGGAATACAATATTACTATGGCTTNTNTTCTGAATTAGGGATATGGCATCAATCACACTGATAAGATCATAGCTATATCCTAGTGTTCCAAGATAGACTATCCATATTTCATTTTCTTTTTTTTCAATTTTGTTAGGTTTATTCATATAAAGATCGAATTTATCCAGTTCTAAACCAAGATAAACACAATGTCCCCTTAAACATCTGCTATTATATCTAATAGCCCGCTTTACATAGGTTTGTGACACAGCAACTATCTCATCGGCTCTAGAGTAAATCCCATCTACCTTTCGTTTAAAGGGGTAGAATAAAATATTACTGAGAAATGGTATGGGTACTATCATCCTAAAGGCCTCTGGCCATAAGTCCTGAATATCAAGGACTACTTTAATATGATTTTTGTTTGCATATCTAGTTATTAAGTCTGAGACTTCCATGGAAGGCACTACACAATAAATCACGTCTGGCTTCTGTCTTTTTTTGACATATTTCAATACCTTTCTACCAAATACCCATTGGCTGAATAATCTTTTTAGGGAGGTGTTTTTACTATATCCTGGTTCACTTATTAGGGTTATTTTATAAGGGTAAGAAGCCAAAACCTGCTTTGAGTAATTCCTATGTCTTTTCGTTCCATGATAAAAAGAAGAAGTCACTACTTCTAGTTTCATTCCTGCTTCTACTATCATACGAGCTAAAGTAAAATATCTGCTACTGGCCTTCTCATCTTCAAAATGCCAGTAGTTAGTTATTAACAGGATATCTTTCATGACTTCCCCTCCATCATTACTTACTTTACTTATACTATATTTTATATATAGTAAGAAATTCCTTAAATCTCTTATTATATACAAATACCTCCTGCTAGCTGCCCCTGNNGTCATACTATTTACTTTTTAGTCTCTTGGTAATTTCATCTATTTTCTCATTAGTTATTTTTTTATTCCATTCAAAAAATGCCCTATCCCTATGACTTAAATCTAACTCCAATTCCCGAATTGCCCTAATTCCATGATAAAACACCTCTTCAATTTCCCTAAGACCATTTACCTTAGAGACATCACAAAAGCTCCTAGATAGAATAACCATAGATGAGCCCAGCCTATAATGTTCTCCCAAAATATATTCTGCTTTTAAATCTCCTCTTCCTAACTGGGCTATTCCTCCAAAACCATAGGGTATTTTATACTTTCCTATCTTCTGACACAGCCTATCGACTGTACCATCAGCTATCAGTTCAAACATAAACTTCATGCCATAGCTTAGATGCAAATCATTAAGCCCAATATGAATATAATCAATCCCAGGTATGGATAATATAGTATCTAAATTAGCTACCGCCTCCCGGGTCTCCAGTAGTAAACAGGCCTTTGCTCTTCCATTTATATAATTAATAAACATTTCCACTTCATTTTTACTTTTAAAATACGGAAGCATTATAATATCACTTCCATACTCGATTACCTTATCTATTTCATCTTCGGTCCCTTTATATATAGGGTTTATTCGTACCAACAATTGGGATCTTGTTAATACCGACTTTATGTTCTTTACATCCTCTATATTATGTCTTGATATCACAGTATCCAGGTGCCCTTGGCGTTCTAACTTGCCATTTATCTCAAGATCAATAAAGATCCAATTAACTCCGTTTCTTTCAGCAATTTTAGCCACATGTTTATCATTGGTTATAAACATTAGCTTTAATGCCATAGGACTTCCCCTTTTATTTTTATTAATCCTTAATGCCCACCAGGCTTCACTGTCTCCTTGGTATTTAAATTCCCCTCCATTTTTATTACTTTAACAATAGTTTTTATAAGAATCTTAATATCAAAAAGTAAAGACATCTTATGAACATACTCAACATTCATCTCTATCCTTCTATTCCACTCTACTTCCTTCCTACCATTGACTTGGGCCCATCCAGTAATACCTGGTTTAACTAAAAACATTTTTTTCTGTTCTTTAGAATATTCTTCATAGGGCCAAGGATGATAAGTTAAGGCCGGCCTTGGTCCAATCAAAGACATCTCCCCCTTAAGAACATTAATCAACTGGGGTAATTCATCAATACAAGTTTTACGTATAAATCTACCTACTGGAGTTACTCTGGGGTCTCCTTTCCTATTGTAGACACCCTTTTTCTCAGCCCCAACATACATGGACCGGAACTTATACATATAAAAGGGCTTTCCATGTAATCCCAATCTCNTTTGTTTAAAAATAATAGGTCCAGCTGAATCTAGTTTTATGGTAATAGCTGTGATTATTAAAAGTGGTGATGTAATTATTAATCCGATAAATGCAATTATCTTATCAGCTTTATTCTTAAAATCTATATATTGCACTCTTATAACAACCCTTTCATGGTAACAAGATGATAAATATGTCTATATAATCAATCACTAAGATATTCACTTATTGCCCTATTGACCTCATCAGGATCCTTATAGGTGCTTACCACCTTTTTCATGGCCTTTTTTATCTCAGATGATGATTTGCTCGCTAGAGCCTTGGTAAGTATATCTATCCTATCTTGAATATCTTCTTGTGAAATACTCTCCTGACTTTCTATGAATATTTTGTGATTTGCCGTAGCTAGCAGCCCATCATTATTCATTAATATCTCTTCATAAAGTTTTTCTCCAGGACGAAGTCCAACCTCTATAATGTCAATATCCTTGTAGGGTATATATCCAGATAAGCGAATTAGGTTTTCTGCTAAATCAATAATTTTTACTGGTTCTCCCATATCTAACACATATATTTCTGAACTATTAGCCATGGATCCTGCATGGAGTACCAGCTCAACAGCCTCTGTTATAGTCATAAAATAGCGGACAACTCTCTTATCTGTTATGGTTACTGGTCCTCCCATATCTATCTGCTTTTGAAATAAAGGGATAACAGATCCATTGGATCCTAATACATTGCCAAAACGTACTGCTACATATTCGGTTTTACTTTTTTCTTTCATGCTCTGAATGATCATTTCACAAAATCGTTTACTGGCTCCCATAATATTAGTTGGATTTACCGCTTTATCCGTAGATATGAAAACAAACCGTTCTACTCCATACTGATGGGATGTCATCACCGTATTATAGGTACCAAAGATATTGTTACGGATAGCTTCTTCTGGACAAGCCTCCATCAAAGGAACATGTTTATAAGCGGCCGCATGAAATACTATATTAGGCCTATATTTATCAAAAATGATACTTAACTTCTCTTTATCCCGTACTGATGCAATTTCTACTTTTAAATTCAAACTTGCTTTATATTTGAATACCAGCTCTTGCTGTATGTCATAAGCATTATTTTCATAGTTATCTAGGATTATAAGTTCTTTAGGATTTGCTTTGGCTATCTGCCTACATAGTTCAGAACCAATGGAACCACCTCCACCGGTAACCAAGACAACCTTATTATTTAGAAATTTCTCAATTTCACTGTTATCTAAGCTAACCATTTCTCTAGCTAGCAGCTCATCAATTCTGATATCTCTAACATTGCTCCAAAGGCTTTTTTTCTCACCGTTCTTCATAAATGCCAAATTATCTGGTAAAATTCTTACTCGGCATTTAACCTTAGCACATATATCTAGAATTTCCTTTTGCCTTCCTTTAGTTACTGATGGCATAGCTATTACTATATCTCGTATAGACTGATCTAGTAAATGTCTCTCAAGATTACTAATCGGCCCTAGTACCTTTACATTATGAACTCTTTTGCCAATCTTCTCTGGACTGTCATCTATCAAACACACAGGATAATATCTGCTTGAGGGATTACTTTGTAACTCCTCAAGAAGCTTTACTCCTGCTTCTCCTGCGCCAATTATGGCTATTGGAATGCGGCCATATATGGTTCTATAATACTTTCTATACTGCCGATAACATAGCCTCATAAAGAGCATCCCGATTAAGGAAACTGAATATACAGATAATGTATATAGAACAGGGATTGAATTCCCTGGAATTGTAATAACAATCAGTAAATATATTAAATAGCCAGTAATTCCCCCCAGCAGCAACATCAAATATTCCTTGCTCTGGGCATACCTCCATAAACTATCATAGGTTTTAAATAAAAACTGAGAAATCATACCACTAAAAATAAGTATAAAAATATTTATAATTAAACTATAATAATTCTGATTGGCTAAACTAACATTGTTTGGGAATATCATATAAAAAAGGAT
>JGI24707J26582_10003701_pt1 | contig 10869 bp, 11 predicted proteins | sample BioPla1DNA1_FD_26582 | JGI IMG/M metagenome (IMG submission 26582) | reverse complement strand
CCCACAACACACTAAGAGGTGCCGCTGGTGGAGCTGTTCTTTTGGCAGAGCTTCTTTGTGCGCAGGGATATATTGACTGATTTGGAGGGTTAATTAAATGAAAAAAAGTGTTTTTACAGGTGCTGGAGTAGCTATTGTAACACCATTTGGAAAAGACGGAAAAATAAATTATGATTTGTTTGGCAAGCTAATAGACAGACAAATTGAAAATAATACAGACGCTATTATAGTTTGTGGAACTACTGGAGAAAGTCCAGTACTTGACCACGACGAGCACGCCGCAGCTATTGATTTTGTTGTAAGCTATGTTGGTGGCCGTGTTCCTGTAGTTGCAGGAACAGGCAGTAATGACACAGCTTATGGTCTTAGACTCTCTAACGAGGCTGAAAAAGCAGGTGCTGACGCTTTATTGATGGTTACACCATACTACAACAAAACATCTCAAAATGGGCTAATTAAGCACTATAACTATATTGCAGACAGAGTTTCTGCACCAATAATACTATACAATGTTCCAAGCCGTACAGGTGTGGACATCAAGCCTGAAACTTACCTTGAACTCTCAAAACACGAAAGAATTGTTGCAACTAAAGAAGCTAACGGTAACATAGCGGCTCTTGCAAAAACAATTTCACTTTGTGGTGACAACCTTGATGTTTACTCTGGAAATGATGACCAAATTACTGCATTTATGTCACTCGGTGCAAAGGGCGTTATTTCAGTTATATCTAATGTTATTCCTAAAGATACACACGATATGGTTTATAAATATCTTGATGGCGATGTAAAGGCAAGTGCCCAGCTTCAGTTAAAATATATGAATCTTTGCAGTAGTTTGTTTATGGATGTTAATCCAATTCCTGTTAAAGAGGCGCTTGTAATGATGGGGTTTGATGTTGGTGAGTGCCGTATGCCTCTAGCTCCCCTATCTGACTGTGCAAGGACTATTCTTGAGAATACACTTAAAGAATACGGATTAATTTAATATAAAAACGGGCAAGGATGTGAAAAGATGAACAGCATTTTACTTAGTGGTTGCAATGGTCAAATGGGTAAGTCTATTGCAAGCTGTGTTGANCAACGAGATGATTGCAAAATTGTTGCGGGACTAGATATTTCAAATACAAAAAATGGCTCTTTCGATGTTTATAAATCTGTAGACGATTTTAAGGGTGAAGTAGATGTAATTATTGATTTTTCTCACCCATCTTCATTAGAAAAGCTACTTGATTTTGCTATTAAAACAAAAACTCCGGCTGTAATTGCAACAACTGGTTTGTCAGATAAACAAATTCAAAGTATAAAAGATGCATCAAAAGTAGTGCCTATATTTTTTTCTGCTAATATGTCGCTAGGTATCAATCTTGTAAAAGAGCTTGCACAAAAAGCTACAAAGGTTTTGGGCACAAGTTTTGATATTGAAATAGTTGAAGCGCATCATAACAAAAAAATTGACGCACCAAGTGGCACGGCTTTAATGCTTGCGGACGCTATTTCAGAGCAGTTTATTGACCCACCAACATATGAGTTTGATAGACACTCCAAAAGAGTAAAAAGAGAAAAAAACGAAATAGGAATCCACGCAGTTCGTGGTGGGACAATTGTAGGCGAACACGAAATAATTTTTGCAGGACACGATGAAATTATAAAAATTAGTCATACCGCAATGTCTAAAGAAATTTTTGCAACAGGCTCTATAAATGCGGCATTGTTTATTTGTGGTAAGCCAGCAGGTCTTTATTCGATGAATGATTTGATTGATTCAGAATAAAAATAAAAGGAGTTTTAGATATGAAAATAATCGAAAACATTACACTAACAGAAGATGTGACACTTATTTCTCTTCAAGATTCCCCTGCCGATATTAAAACTATATCGAATGTTTTTGGTATGATTTCTAACGCTGATATTGATGTTGATATGATTTCACAAACTCCGCCAACTGGCGTTACGACAAATCTTTCTTTTACTGTTAATTCTAATGACTTTTCCAAAGTCCTTGTAATTGCAAAAGAAATAAGAGAAATAGATGCTAACATCAAAATTAATATTAGTAGCGGAAACTGCAAAGTTTCTGTCACAGGTGATGGTATGCGGGGAAAACCTGGGGTTGTTTCAAAAATCTTTAGTGCACTATCGCAGATTGATGTTGATATTATTATGATAACAACATCTGAGGTAGATGTTTCTTTTCTTGTTGGAAAATCTGACTCCGAGCTTGCCGTTCAAGCAATAAAAGATATGTTTAAATAGTTTTGTAATTTAATATTTAGTTTTTATTTATGAGTTCTGTATATTACAGGGCTCATTTTTATATAAAAAAGCCCCTTTGTTAATGAGCTAACGAAAGGGGCAATTAGTGGGGCAAATTTATATTTTAATATAAAAAAATTATTTATCATCAGGAAAAGGTATAACCATTTTTACGCCATCAAATTCAACTATTTTTGAAGGCATTCCATAAACATTTTTAATGCATTCAGTTGTCATTGATTCAATGTCACCATATGAATATATATTAGAGTCTTTTAAAAATAAAAATCTATCACAGTATCTTAAAGCCAAATTTAAATCGTGAATGACGATTGCGACTGCAATATTTTGTTCTTTAGAAATTGTCTTTACCAATTTTAAGGCTTCATACTGGTTTTTAGGGTCGAGATTACTTGTAGGTTCATCTAAAAGCAAAAGCTTAGGTTGCTGTGCCAAAGCTCTAGCGAGCATAACTTTTTGAAACTCTCCACCACTAAGTTCATCAATAAACCTCATTTTGAAATCTGTTAAATTAAGAGTTTTGATAACGGACTCCACAATTTCAAAATCACTCTCTTGAGCTTCCCATTTTATATATGGTTTTCGCCCTAGCAAAATAGAATCAAATACAGTCATACGGGACAACTCGTTTTTTTGCGCAACATAACCAACACGTTTTGCGAGTTCATTACGATGCAAATCAAATAAATTATCTTCACCCATAAGAACATATCCATTTTGTGGTTTATTAATTCGGTTCAAACATTTTATAAGAGTACTTTTACCTGCACCATTATTCCCTAGCACGGCAATGCAATGGTTTTGTTCTATATCAAACGAAATGTTATCCAAAATTAGTTTATCATCATAAGAGAAAGATATATCCCTTACATTAATCATCTTTTTGCAACCCCCTTAAATAAAATATATAAAAACATAGGAGCTCCAAGGAAAGATGTAATTGCTCCAATAGGTAAAATTACAGGGGCTACAATATAACGGGCAAATAGGTCGCTTAAAAGCAATATTATAGTCCCGCTGAGCGCTGAAGCTGGCAATAAAAATCTATAGTCATTTCCCACAAATTTTCTAAGCATATGGGGCGCTATAAGACCTACAAAACTAATTATTCCAACAAACGAAACAACCACCGATGTAGCCAAAGACGCAACAGTCATACTAGTTATCATAACTCTAGTTGTATTAACTCCGAGACTTTTAGCGGTACTAACTCCGCTTTCCATAACATTATAATTCCATCTGTTATACATAAAATAGATAAAAGCAATGGCACCAACTGTTGACATAATTTTGATTTCAGTCCAATTTGTTCTACCTAAGTCTCCAAAAGTCCAAAACACAACTGCAGCCACTTGAACATCATCGGCAAAATATTGAATAAGAGTTGTTCCTCCAATAAACATCGAGCTGAGTGCAACACCTGCAAGAATGACTGATTCTGGACCTAATCGTTTAAATCTTGAAAGACCAAGTATAATTAGTGTTGAAAAAATACCACCCATAAAGGCACATAAAACAACTAGCGATGGATTTTTTACACTTATAGCATTTGCAGAAGTAACAGTTCCCTGCACACCTGCACCAAACGCAATTATCGCAACAGCAGCACCAAATGATGCACCGTGAGATATTCCTAGTGTTGAATCAGAAGCAAGCGGATTGCGTAAAACACTTTGCATAACGCAACCCGACATTGCCAAAATGCCTCCAGCTACAATTGCTGTTACAACTCGCGGTAATCTTATTTTAAACACGATAGACTCCGAGCGTTTATCTCCTTGACCAACCAGTGTTTTTGCAACTTCTGAAATAGACAAGTTTGAAGAACCCCAGCTTATTGAAAGCAAAGAAAAAAATACGCACAAAGCTATTAAGAAAATTATTACAAGGTATTTATATCTAATATAGCCTTCATAGGTTTTAAACTTTAATTGCTTCCTTTTAAACATTCGTGATTATTCTCCAATCGTAATTTGTCTCCAGCTAAGGCCGCCATTTACCATATCGTTATAATAATTTGATGCTTTTTCTCCAAGCATTTTTACATATATTTCATTTGCTATTTTTTCAATATCAACATCTTTAAATTGCTCTGGAAAAATAATTGTGCCGGCATAATAAGCATTTATTATTGCGGTTTCAACATTTGTTGTATACCAATTATAAGCTACTTGAGAATAAACCTTGCCATTTTTTACAGCTCTTAGTGAATTATAAAAGTTCTTATTTTTTGCATAATTTTCATTAACAATTCCGATATTGTTAGGGTCTAGAAAAATAATATCAGGGTCCCAAGCAATAATTTTCTCAAGGTCTACTACAACTCCACCAGATTTGTCTGAAAGTTCATCGGACACCGATTTTGCATTAATTGCATTAAATGGTGGGAATTGAGTGTAAGTGCCTTCAATTCCATGTCCGCCACTAAACGAGCAAGCTCCGGTATAAACTGCTGGTTTTTCACTTTCAGGTATGTTTTTAGTTCTATCGTCTAAGTCTTTTTGTAACCCGTTTAGATAATCAACTAGCTCATTACATTGCTTTTCTTTTCCAAGAATTGTTCCAATAAGCTTCATAGATTTATTAAAGTCTGGGTCAAATATCCCTTGATATGCCACAGTAATAACCGGTATTCCCGTTTTTTCTTGCAATTTTTCAGACAAATCTTTTGGATATGCAGCAATTATAACATCAGGGTTTAGTTTTACGATTTCTTCTTCATAAGAAGTATAACCGCCCGAACCACCTTGGCCTACAATTGGCAAATTTTTAAAATTGTCATGATAAATATAATTGTAACCTTTAGCGAGCGTTTTATCACGCTCCCCTTCTTCTACTCCTACAATCAAATCTTGTGCACCGGCATAACAAATCATTCTAAGACTTCCAGCACCTAGTGCAACGGCACTCTCAACTTGTTTAGGGATTTCGACTGAGCGCCCTGCAAGGTCTGTTATTGTTATATTAGCACTTGTTTTATCTGTTTTTGTATCGCCTTTTTTATTACATCCTGTTGATATTAGCAATGTAAAAATCATTGCCATTACCATTAAAATTGATAAAATCTTTTTCATTATTATTTTCTCCTTTAATTAAAATCCTCTAGAATAATCTTTAAAGCAATCTAAGCAAACTTTAGCTCCATTTTGAATACGAATTTTATGTTCTGGAGCGCCTTCGCCACAATTTTCACAAACTAGTGTATTAAAAATCCTAGCTTTTTCAGGTAAATCATACTTAGGCTCACTAAAAGCAAAAACCTCATCAATAGGGGCAGTTAGAATAAACTTTTGTCTATCTTCCCTACTCATTTCAACATCAGATGCCTTTAAATAAACTCTAAGTTTTGAACCATCAGTACGGTTAAAAAAAGAAAAAGCCATTTTTCCTGTAGGCCTAAAGATTAAATTGCCTTTTCCAAAAGTACAGCTAAGAATCCATTGTACAGCGTCGACACCACAAGCATCATTTTCAGTAATGCATACAACATCTTCATCATCGCTTGGGTTTATTCCCATTTTTTCAATTGCAGCTTCGCTTGCCCTAAATCCAATAGCAAGTCCAGGACATTCGTGCCCGTGAAATTTTACACATTCATCCCATAATTTTTGATTCATTTGAATTCCTCCATTTTTAAAACAAGCTTATACTTCCCAGTATATTGTTGATATTGTTGTATTTGTTTTTTCGTAAATATATCCGTCGTTTTCAAAAGTTTTTATAAACTTAATTAAATCTGATTCATCTTCTTTAGATATATTTACAAATTGTTTCGCCCTATTTAAGTGCATTTTTGTTGCTAGTTTTGTTTCTTTTTTTGATTCCCAAATTTGTTCTTCTGACGCAATTTGTGGCTCATAGCCCAAGCCTTTTAAAAGCATTATTGCGTTATTTACTTGTGAATCTGAATTTGTGCTGTATTCTTTTGCACCTATGTACTCCATAATTTTATCAGTTACTGAATCCACTCTTTTTGTAGGTTTTGACAAAGCGCAATGACCTTTGCTTGCTTTAATCATTTTTTCAAGTGTACAAGCGTTGTTTATTGCGGGGGTCATATGTGCAAAAACCAGATCAAACTCTTTATAAAAACCTGCTTTTTCAATATCAAAGTCCTGCCACTTACAACACTGAAAATCAACATTATCTATATCAAGTTGAGCAGACTTTTCTCTTGCTAAATTTAGCATGTCATCAGAGAAATCAACACCCAAAAGATATTTAAAACTTTTTGATAATGCAAAAGAGTATTTGCCTGTTCCACACCCTACATCTAGAGCTTTTCCTTGTGGGTATAGCATATTATTATCTTTTAGTAGTTTTAAAAATGCGTTATCTTCAAAAGTTGGAACTTTAAATTCTTTTTGTGTTTCTGCAAACAAATTCCAAAAATCAACGCTCGCTTTTTCATCGACCTCTTTAGCTTTCCAGCTAGACCTTATTTTTTCAACATCATTAACATTATTTTGTACCAAAAATTACCCTCCTAAAATAAAAAAATGGAAGCTTACAAAAAATAAGCTTCCATAGCAAATTCAAATAGTATCTTTACTATTATTTCAAAAATAATTCTGTAACAAAACTTAAAAACAGATAACAAAACTTCTTAGTTTTAATAATTAACTTCTTGTTAAATTATTCATTATCAGTTACATATTATATATTATCTTTGTTACAAATGTCAACATAAAATTTAAAAAACATAAAAACTTATTCGGCATCTGTAACTTTACTAAATTTATAAACTTTATTTTTCTTATTTTCTTTCTTTTCAAGTATTAACTTGTTATCTTCAATAGCATATTTACAAGTAAAGTCTTGAGCTTTATTATCTTCAAAGGCTATAGAAATATTGTCTTCGTTTATTGTGTAGGTAAATTTATTTTTTTTTGCGGGCAACACTAAAGCACCGCTACCTTTTCCATCAAACTCGTACATAGTTATTGTGTCGTAATCCCACAAACCCTTTAATTCTTTATAATTTTTAATTGAACGATTATAAGAAACAAGCATAATTGTTATTGCTGTAACCGCAAGAACTGAAATTATGGTAAGCACCTTTATGTATTTTTTACTTATATTATGTTTGTTAATTTTTTACTCATTTTTTTCTCCCTTTTAAATGCATTTTAAATAAATTAAAATCATATACAGTAAAAACAAGAGCTACAAACCAATATATTTACAAGGTCTGTAGCTTTTATGGTGGAGACGAGGGGGATCGAACCCCTGACCTTCTGAATGCCATTCAGACGCGCTCCCAGCTGCGCCACGCCCCCATTTATTCTTATTATTTTTCAACATAATAACATAAAATCCACTCAAAATCAAGCCTATTAAACTTTATTAATCAACTTTTGCTTTATACCGCCTATATAGTATAAAATTTAATGTAAAATATTTGCAATAAAAAAGTGATTAGTGTATAATTGGCATATATCATTTATTGGGAGAAGAATAACCGTGAAAATTGTTGTTATTGATGGCCAAGGTGGTGGTATAGGCAAAAGTTTGATTGAACAAATCAAGCTTAAAATTAGTAATGCTGAAGTTATTGCCATTGGAACAAATTCTGTGGCTACCTCTTGTATGCTAAAAGCAGGTGCGACCTATGCCGCAACGGGTGAGAATTCTGTTGTTGTTGCTTGCAAAACTGCTGATATTATTGCAGGTCCAATTGGCATTGTATTAACTGATTCTATGCTGGGTGAAATTACACAAAAAATGACCCACGCCGTTACCACAAGTAATGCGAGAAAAGTTCTTATACCTATATCAAAATGCCACACAAGTGTTGCAGGCCTTGTTGAGAAGCCAATGTCAAAATATATTGATGACGCTATTGATATTATAAAAAGCTTTTATGATTAATTTAAAATTGTTAGACTGAATTCTATTTATGTTTTCAGTCTTTTGTTTTTGATTATACATAAGTATTTGAATTATGATGAATATCCTTTTACAAATGCATATAGTATTAAAATAGATAATTAAAACTAATTGGGAGTGTTAACTTAAGATGAATGAAGAAATTAAGCATTGTGACGCTACATCAGAACTAGAATATCTAAAACTACTTTCTAGGCAGTATCCAACCGCACAATCTGCAGCAAGTGAAATTATAAACTTGCAAGCAATTCTTAATTTGCCAAAAGGAACAGAACACTTTATGTCTGACCTTCATGGCGAGTATGAGGCTTTTATACATATTTTAAGTAACGCCTCTGGCGCCATTAGAGAAAAAGTTGATATGTTATTCTCCTCTACCCTATCTGAAAATGAAAGAGCTGTTCTTGCAACCTTAATTTACTATCCTGAAGAAAAACTAGCAGAGATTGGGCCAACGGTCGTAGATATTAATGAATGGTATAAACAAACTTTAAATCATTTAATTGAGATTTGTCACCTTGTTGCATCAAAATACACACGCTCTAAGGTAAGAAAATCTTTGCCAGCCGAATACAGCTATATTATTGATGAGCTTCTAAACACTGACTTTACATTACATAACAAAAAGGAATATTACGATAATATTATTTCTACTATTATTTCCATTGGTAAGGCTGAGGATTTTATAATAGCTATGTGTGAGCTAATTAAACGCCTTATCGTTGACAGACTTCATATAGTTGGTGACATTTTTGATAGAGGACCTAGGGCAGATATTGTAATGGACTCTTTGCAAAAGCACCATGCTGTTGATATTCAGTGGGGCAACCACGATATTTTATGGATGGGAGCTGCGGCCGGTAGTAGAGTGTGTATTGCAACAGTTTTAGCAAACTCGGTTTTGTATAATAACCTTGAGGTTATTGAAGCTGGATATGGCATTAGCTTGCGTCCACTAGCAATGTTTGCAAATGATGTATATGCACAAACGGATACAGAGTGCTTTGAAACAAGAACTCCCAACGATGCAACAGCATACAAGCCCAAGGACATTGCCTTAGGTGCTAGAATGTATAAAGCAATTATTGTAATAATGTTTAAACTTGAAGGTCAAGCAATTATGAGAAACCCTGATTTTAAGATGGACGAAAGACTTTTGCTTGATAAAATTGACTATGATAAAGGAACAATTAATTTGGGCGGAGAAATTTATCATCTTTGCGATTGCGATTTCCCAACAATTGATATTAATGACCCTTATAAGCTCAATAGCGAGGAAACTGATTTAATTGAAGAACTGCGCCTATCCTTTATTGGAAGTGAAAAACTTCAATCTCATGTCAAATTTTTGTTTTCTAAAGGAAATTTATACAAGTGCTTTAATGGCAACTTGCTAATTCACGGCTGTGTTCCTATGAACGAAGATGGAAGCTTTATGGAATTTGATATTGGTGGTAAAAAATTAAAGGGCAAGGCTTTTTTAGACCACGCTGAAAAAATTGCCTATACTGGTTTTTACGGTAAACCAAACAGTAAAGAAAAAAGATTTGGTGAGGATTTTTTGTGGTTCTTGTGGTGTGGAAAAAACTCCCCTCTTTTTGGACGAGAAAGAATAACTACTCTTGAAAGACGGCTTGTAAAAGATAAATCAACATGGGTTGAACCTAAAAATGCTTACTATGACCTTACAAAAAAGGAAGAGTATTGCGAAAAAATATTAAAAGAATTTGGGCTTGGTAGCAGCCGTTCTCATATAATAAATGGGCATATCCCTGTAAGGTCTAAGGATGGTGAAAACCCTATTAAAGGTGGCGGAAAACTAATTGTCATTGATGGTGGGTTTTGCAGGGCTTACCAGTCCACAACCGGCATTGCAGGGTATACGCTAATATACAACTCTTATGTTATGCGTTTGTCCTCACACGAGCCTTTTGGCGGGGCTAAAAACGCAATTAGGAACAATACAGACATATTGTCAACATCAGTTGTTTTTGAGCGACTTGAATCAAGAATTAAAATTAGCGAAACCGACAATGGTGCTCTTTTACAAAAAAATATAGATGAACTAAAAAAATTGCTTGAAGCATATAATAAAGGAATTATTATGGAGCATAATTAAAGCCCTAAACAAAAAGTCGGACAATAAAACGCCGACTTTTTGTTTGCAAAAATTTAATTTAGAGGTAATTAAAATGTTAAACGAAAAAATATTTTCAAAAGTTTCAAAAGCTCAGTTAATTTGGTGGTGGATTTTTAGAATTATTGTAATTAGTCCGTTAATATTTTCTTGGCAATCTCCTCACGAAAACATAAAACTTCAAATAATTTCAAATTTTATTGCAACATTTGCGTGGGAAATTATTCAGTTCTCTCCAATTAAATTAAAAATTTCTGAGATATCACCAACTTTTCAAAACTTTACTGTAGTGCAAGTTTTTCTTGCTTCTTTTTTAGGAGCATTTAAAGATTTTTATTACACTGTTTGGTGGTGGGATTCTGTTATTCATATTATTGGTGGAGGAATGTGTGTTATTCTAGGGTATGAGATTGTGACGGCATTGCAAAAGCACTATAAATCTATTATCCCTGTTGGAATTTTAATATTTGCAGCTTTCGGATTTTCATTTTTTGCAGGCACACTTTGGGAAATTTTTGAATTCTTATTCGACCAAATTACTGGTTCAGATTCACAACATTGGAATTTTG